>Ga0210033_1000100_pt1 | contig 72058 bp, 47 predicted proteins | sample CryGeymeta201501_FD_185465 | JGI IMG/M metagenome (GOLD analysis project Ga0210033, IMG submission 185465) | Groundwater microbial communities from Crystal Geyser aquifers in Utah, USA - Crystal Geyser metaG 2015-01 (SPAdes) (version 2) | ecosystem: Environmental > Aquatic > Deep subsurface >... | reverse complement strand
TCCCCCCCACCCGCCCCCACGTCGACAGCCCCCTCAGCCCGACGACCTGCGCCAGGTCGTCGGTCCCGGACCAGGCTGCCATCCCGTCCGGCTCGGACAGCGCGGCCTCGAACGACGCCCTGCCGCGACTCAGCAGCCAGCATCGGAACGCGTCAAAGCCGTCCTCGTCGGCGTCGCGGTCCACCAGCCGATGCGCGGCGCGCAGGGGCGGGGCGGACGCGGACGCATCGAAGCCCAGCAGCCACGCCGCGCACGCCACGCCCACCAGGGGCGGCATCCCGGCCAGCTCTCGGACGATCGTTTCCATCACCAGGGTCGCCTCACCGCCTCGGCCTGGCCGCGCCGCCTCCACCACGGCCCAGGCCGCGTCCGCCGTGGCGACCAGGGACGGCGCCGACCCCACCACCACCACCCGCGCCTCGGGCGGCCACGCCTCGAGGTGATCGAGCACGTACCGACACCCGATCTCGGCCTCGGCGCCGGTCCGCGCCTGGCGCAGCCAGACGATCAGGTCCGTCACAGACGCGTCCGTGGCCTCGCTCGCCATCAACGCCCGCAGGCGCTCCAGACCCTCCATCCCGCTCTCCTCCGTGCCCCGCCTACAGTTCCATACAAAGCCCTGCAAGGCGCTCGCGAACATGCTATACCGCCATGAGTCACAGTCCAGCCCGCAGAGCAGGGCCTCCTGCGAGCTATCAAAGGCCGCTCGTCCACTACCAGCGATGAGGCACCCCATGTCCATCTGGGTCTATACAAACATCGAATGCACGGGCTGCGGCCACACCTTCTCAGACAAGACCGTCGACGGTCTGAACCTGACACGAAACCCTTGGATTCGGCAATCCATCCTCGACGGCACGCTCAACACCTACCGCTGCCCGGCCTGCGACCAGGTCATCATGCTGGAGCGTCCGTTCACCTACACCGACCTCGATCGCAAGCAGCTCATGCTGGTGCGACCGCGGCGCCACCAGCCCGCCTGGCGCAACGCCGAGCGCGACATCGAGGACCTGTTCCACATCTACGTCGCCAACGAGCCCTCCCGGACCCTCTTCGATGCCCAGGACCTCGCCGCGTTCAAGGTCCGCGTGGTGTTTGGCTACGCCGCCCTGCGGGAGAAGCTGCTGCTGTGGGACAACGGCCTGGACGACGCCCTCGTCGAGCTCGTCAAGATGACCCTGCTGCGGGACCGGCCGGAGCTGGTCGCGCGCAACTTCCAGCACATCGTCGTGGACACGGTCGACCGGGAGGACCACCTGCTGCGCCTGATCCTCGTCCGCCCCGACGGCACCGAGCCCCTGCTCGTCGACTACGACCTCGACATCGTCGATGAGCTGGAGTCCCGCCGGTACGACCTCGAGGCGAGCTATCCCGAGCTCTTTGAGCACGCCTTCGTCGATCTTCGCCGCTACGCCTGAACCGCACTGGAGCGCCATGTTCAACGCTGACCACGCCCGCCGCGAGGCCTCGGGACCGCCGACGGGGTACGACGCGCCCATCGCGCACCTGCGCGACCAGGCCTACCGCCTGCTGCTGTTGCTCCAGCGCTACGTCGCCCGGCACGGCCACCGCTTGCTGCGGCAGGACGCCCGCCTCGACGACCTGTTCGTCAGCGCCATCGAGGCCGAGCGGCTCCTCAACCCGGACGACTCGCCGGAGCCGGCCGCCGCCATGCAGGGCTGGCCGCGCGAGCAGGCCATCGCCGCGACGCTGGAGGCGCACGAGCGGCGGGTCGACCAGCGCGCGGCCATGGCGACGTGCGAGCTACCGCTGCTGGCGCTCAAGCTCCACTTCCGCCTCGACGACCACCAGGCGCTGCTCCTGCTGGCGGCGATGGGGCCCCAGCTCTCGGTCGACCTCGGCCGCCTGTACACCTGGGCCTGGGCGGACTTCAATCAGCGCATGCCCACCGTCGGCTTCCTCGCCGAGCTCGCCGCCGAGGTGCCGGACTGGCTCGATCCGATGTGCCGGGAGTTCGAGGACGACGGCTGGCTGGTCCGGAGCGGGCTGGTGACGCTGGAGCCCCACCCGCGCTGGGGCATCCCCACGCCGCTGATCCACAAGCAGGTGCGGGTGCCGGACTACGTGGTGGCGTTCCTGCTCGGCCGCCACACCGCCGGCCCCGACTGGTTCGACCGGTGCGTCGAGACCTCCCTGGCCAGCGACGCGCCGGACCTCGACACCCTCATCGTCGCCCCGGACGCCGCCGATGAGGTGCTGCGGCTGCTGCGCAAGATCCAGCGCCACCCGAGCCGCCGACCCCGGCTGCTCCTCCATGGGCCGCGCTACTCGGGCCGCCGGAGCTTCCTGGCGGCCTGCACCGCCCAGCTTGAAAAACCGCTTACAGTAGTAGATCTTGCGAGGCTCGCCGATCAGCCGGAGCAGTTCTCGGCGGCGCTGCGGCGGCTGTGCAACCAGGCGGTCATGCAGGACCACACGCTCTTGTTTCGGGGGGAGGACTTCCTGGAGGAGGACGCCAACCTGCCGCGGCTGCGGCAGCTCGCGCAGATCGTGAACCTGTCCCCCGCCATGATCGCCTTCACGCTCCACCGGCCCTCCTCCCGCCTCCACGACCTCGTGGACGACCTCTACGACCTGACGCTCGGGGAGCCCTCGGCGAGCCAGCAGGCGATCGCCTGGAAGCGCGCGCTGGACGCCAGCGGGTGCGAGGTGGGGCCGGGCGTCATCGAGCGCATGAACGCCCGCTACAACCTGCCCGTCGGCGCGATCCTGCGCGCCGTCTCCGATGCTGTCCGGCACGCCCGGCACGGGCTCGCCAACCGCAAGGACAGGCCCACCCTCGACGACGCGGGCCTTCACCGCGCCGTCAGCCGCAAGATCAACCACACCCTCAACACGCTCGCCGAGCTCTACGAGACCACCCTCACCTGGGATGACGTCGTCCTGCCCGACACCACCCTGCACGTCCTCAAGGAGATCGAGCTCACCGCCCGACACCGACACCGCGTGCTGGAGGACTGGGGCTTCGAGCGCAAGCTCGCCTACGGCCGCGGCCTGACCTGCCTGTTCTCGGGGCCACCGGGCACCGGCAAGACCATGATGGCCGGCATACTCGCCGGCTCGCTCGGCCGCCTCGTCTACCGCGTGGATCTGTCCCGCATCGTCAGCAAGTGGATCGGCGAGACCGAGAAGAACCTCGCCCGCGTCTTCGACGAGGCCGAGCGCGCCCAGGTCGTCCTGCTGTTCGACGAAGCGGATTCACTGTTCTCCGCACGAACCAAAGTCGAGAGCTCCAACGATCGCTACGCCAACATGGTCGTCAATTACCTCCTGCAGCGCATGGAGGGCTTCGACGGCGTCACCATCCTCACCACCAACTTCCTCACCGGCCTCGACGAGGCCCTCGGCCGTCGCATCCGCTTCCGCGTCCACTTCGGACTGCCCGACTTCAACGCCCGCCTCGCCCTCTGGGAGGGCATGATCCCCGAGCAGGCCGACGTCGCCGACGACATCGAGTGGGACGCGCTCGCCGAACACTTCGAGTTCTCGGGCGGGCTCATCAAGAACGCCGTTGTGCGCGCCGCCCATTGGGCCGCTGCCGAGGGCTCCTCCATCGCCCATCGCCACCTCTTCGACGCGGCTGTGGCCGAGGCACGCGAGATGGGCATGGTCGTCACCGACCGGGTCGCCGACCGCACCCGGCACGACGACGACGATGACCTCGACGACGACGACTGATCCCGCCTGCGTCGGCGCCTGTTGACACCCAAAGGCCACGCCCCATAATCGTCTCCTGTACCTGGAACATCAGAGGAGCACACCATGCCCGATCCAGCCGAGCACACACCCGAGGTCTCCCCCGCACCGGCCCCCACGGCCAACCCGGCGACCACACCCGCACCCACAGAACCCGTTGCCAACAGCACCTACGAAGGAGACACCGACGCCGAACAGGCCTGCCGCGACATCGTCAACGGCGGCTCGCCGAACGCGACCACCCTGATCCAGGCCATGCACCGCCTCACCCAGGCCCAGCGTGCCACGCTTCAGAAAGACGAAGAGTTCATGAAGAAGATCTGCACCTGGGCCGCCGCGGACGACGTCTGGGCCGTAGGCCAGGCGCTCTACCTCGACCCCAAGTGGCTGATCTACTACTACGCCTGCAAGACCGCTGGCGCCGACCCCGACAAGATCAAGCGCGCCATCGGCCTCGGCAACCTCCAGAAGCGACTGGAGATCGTCGGCTGGCAGGAGGTCTGCGAGAAGATCCGGACCATCCTGCCCACCGAGCACCCCGACAACGTCTTCGGCGAGGACTTCGGCGCGCTCTTTGCGGACGAGGCCAAGGTCAAGGAGGGGTGGGAGCGCACGCCGTGGGTCATGAAGTGGCGGCAGGAGACCGCCAAGATCGACCTCAACCACCACTACACCTTCCTGGCCAGCAGCCAGGAGATGCTGGCGTGGTCCCAGCAGTCTCCCCAGAACATCTGGGACTGGATCGTCCAGTGGAGCCCCCGCGGCATGGCGCTCAACGCCGTCGGCCGCAACGCGCTCGACCGCTGCGCGCTCGAGTTCACCGAAGGGTGGACGGTCCCCAACATCATGAAGGCCTTTGAGATCCGCTTCGCCTTCCCGCTGGTCGCCGGCTCTTCCATGGGCGAGGCCGACTTTGCCTACGACCTGCCCCACATCAAGGCCTCGTGGGCGCAGCTCAAGAACCTGCCGCCGGATCAGGTCACCTCCCAGACCATCCGTCGCATGTCGATCTACGCCAACGCCTCCGGCACCACCGGCGGTGGCTGGCACGCCTGGCTCTTGTCGGGCACAGGCCACGGCGACATGGCCATCGGCCAGGACAACCAGGCCACGCCGGACTTCACCTACTTCCAGGGCACCATCCGCCACGAGGTCGGCCACTCGGTCGACATCCAGGTGGGCGGCTTTGAGAACTTCTCCTCCAAGAGCCCCGCCAAGTGGAAGCGCTACGGCAACCAGCAGGCCTTCCTTGACGACTTCATCCAGCACGCCGCCGGAGGGGACGCCACGCTCAAGGGCAAGGCCAAAGACTACATGGACACCACCCTCGACGAGGCGGGCTGGAACGCCGCGGTCGACACCGCCGACACCGGCGGCAAGCTGACCGCGCCCAAGGCCAGCGTCAAGGCCGCCCTGCCGAACGTCGTCAACGGCGGCGACGTGGTCGACAAGCCCGAGTACAACCTCAACGGCCGCAAGTTCCTCCGCAAGTACAGCGGCACCGAGTGGCAGAGCTACGCCACGGCCGGCGAGGAGTCGGCGCAGATCGATCCCTACGCCTTCAACGCCTATCCCGAGTACTTCGCCGAGGTCTACCGCATCTGGTTCAACGGCACCCCACCCGACTACGACTGCGGCAAGAACCTCCCCGGCTGGGTCGCCTCCTCGGCGTTCCCCCGCCTGGTCGGCGGCCACGAGGTGAACCCCGAGAAGGGCCAGCCCATCGGCGCCTCCGAGGCGAAGGGTGGCCCCGGTGGCCCCGAGGGCATGAAGATGCCCGGCGGCGGTGGCGGCGGCCACTGACCCGCGCCCTCTCGGCCACCGCGCTCGCGGTGGCCCCTGACCCGGCGCTCCGCGCGGAGCGCCGGGGCTGAGGAACCTCGAACCCCCTGATCCACCATGACAAACCCGATCCGTTGGACCCGAAATGAGGTCAAGGTGGTCTGGCGCGCCCTCAACCGGCTGCCCCAGGCTCACATGGCGAACAACCGCGAGCTCACCGGCATCTCCCGCCAGACCCTCGCCCGCACAGACGCCGAGGGCCACGCGACGACGGCGGGCCTGTACGACGAGGCGACCGGCCGTATCGTCCTCTTCGATGTCGCGTTCGACCTCGGGCATTCGGGGCGATCGCTGGACCGCATCCTGCTGGGCCTGATAGGCGAGTCGCTCTGGCGGACCTACCGACGCCACAGCCTGATCACCGACCAGGCCAGGTTCGGCGAGGCATATGCGCGGTTCTATCTGGAGCCCGAGGCGTTCGCGGCGGAGGATCCGGTGGTCTACGGCCGCTTGACCGAGGCGCTCGCCACGGCGCCCGACGCCTCCTCCGCGGCGTCCCTGCCGATGGAGGAGGTCATGACGCGGGCCCGTGAGTCCATGGCGATGGCCATCGAGGGCGGCGCCGACAAGACGTGGGTGCCGGGCCCGGAGCCGCTGCAGCGCCTGGATCGCCTGTGGCCCCTGGTGTTCGTGCAGGGGGTCGGGAGCCTCCTCGACCCGGAGGTCGTCTGCGCAGCGGTCGACATCATGACGGGGGCGGTGTACCACCGCGATCCATCGGCGTTCGAGGAGCTGCTGCGGGTGGTGAACTTCCCGTCGGCGGCCGCCTCGGTTGACGGCCGCCTGCTGCTGACGGCGTGGCTGGTGCTGTCGCGTGGGGTGGCGCCCTCTTTCCTGACCGACGCGGACGGACGGGACATGCGCCGCCCGACGGTCACCTCTCCCCAGCTGAGCCGCGACGATCGCGGGGATTGGCTGGTGGACGGCTGGACCCGAGAGGACGGGGCGCTGGAGCACCACACGCTACGCATCACGCCGTCGCTGAGCATGACGGCCACGGTGAGCCGACATTGAAGACCATGAGCACCACGATTCAATCGCTTGTCTGGGGTGTGGCGCTGTGCATGGGGCTGGGGCTGTCATCCTGCGCCGAGAGCCAGCCCGAGCCGACCACCGCCCCCCCACCCAGAACCGCCGACGCCGCACCGGATGGTGCCGCCTCGGCGACGGACACGCCCACGGAGGCGACGAAGATGCAGACGGCAGATTGGCACGCGCTGGCGAAGCAGGCGCTGACCGCGGCGACCGTTCCGAACGCGGACGGCCTGAGGTTGTCCGGAGGACCGGGCTGGATGTTCGACCCGGACGCCACGACCCCCTTCCTGTTCTACGTGGCCACGGGCGACGGCGGCCGTCCGGGCCGCGAGGAGGCGAAGCACTGCGTCGCCATCAACACCCTCACCAAGGCCGTCTACTACAAGAAACCGGAGGGTTTCCAAGAGTTTATCGCCGCGTCCGGATTCACGGGGGATCGCGCGAAGCTGGACGGCCGGCAGCTCCTGGAGACGTGGTTCGTCTTCCAGCACGGGGTCCCGCCGACGGTCATCCTGAACCCGGCCAGCGTGAAGGACGAGGCGCTCAAGGCCTTCGTCCAGGTGCCGGAGGCCCGCACCGAGGGTGACAAGACGGTGGTGGTCGGCTGGACGGCTCGGATGCGCTACAGCTTCCTCGAGCGCCACACGATCACGATCGACGGGGAGGGCAAGGTGACCGCGGTGACCGCGGCGGCGGCGGACGTTCTGGCGGCCGGCAAGTAGGCGACGACGCGGTGCGACATTAAATATGTCTCACCGCCGTTTCTGACGTCATTATGTCGCCACCACAGCAGATATATGTCCGGCACCCAATCCTTCCATCCCGCATCCATCGGCCTCGCGAAGAATTTCGGCCGTCGCGTCAACTGTGCACGCGGCTTGCGATGGGATCGGTCCAGTCGCCCCTCACCGGGCGCCGTGAACCGACTCGCCGGAGCCCCTGACCATGACCGCGACCCTCACCACCCTCCCCCTCTCCCCCGACTCCGAGCTTCGCCTCCTCGTCGCCCGCTTCCAGGCCGGCGACCGGGACGCGCTCGGCGCGCTCTACCAACGCTTCCACACCCGCGTCCGCTGCGTCGCCCTCCGCGTGCTCGGGCACGCCGCCGACGCCGACGACGTCACCCAGTGGACCTTCCTCAAGGCCTGGCAGAAGCGCGAGGAGCTGCGAGACGTCCTCCGGGTGGGTGGCTGGCTGTGCCGGATCGCGTCCAACCGCGCCCGCGCCCTCCAGGTCCAGGGCCGCCGCCTGTGCGCCGGCGACGATGTGCTCAACGCCCTCGCCGCCCCCGAGGTCTCCGCCGAGCTGAGGCTGAGCGAGCACGAGGAGCGTGGGCGGCTGCACGACGCCATCGCCGAGCTGCCCCCGCGCCAGCGCCAGGTGGTATCGCTGCGGGTGGAGCAGGCGATGAGCTTCGCTGACATCGCCGCGGAGGTGGGGTGCAGCGGCGTGTCGGCGCGGGTGAACTTCAGCTACGCCGTCCAACGCCTCCGCGAACGGCTGGTCGCATGACACACCACGAGGTGGGCCCCTTGTTCATCCAACCCACCTTGGGTACCGTGCCCCTCCAGGAGACCTCGCCGCAGGAGAGAGATGCGATGCAAAGCGACCGTGAACCAACGCACGCCCGACCCTGGCTCCACGCCGCGCTCACCACCGTGGGGCTCACCGCGACCCTCCTGACCGCGGTCGCCCTCGGCACGGGATGCGGGGCGCAGGACGACATCTCCCACCCCCAGCCCGACTTCCCCCTCATCGAGCCCGAGACCGTCGAGCTCCACTACGACGACCAGGACCTGGACGACTCCCGGATGTTCGACGCCCTGGTCGAAGGCGAGCAGGCCCTGACCTTTGACGACCTCGAGGTCCGCGCCGCCGGGCTCGTGGGCGAGGACGCACGCACGCTCAAGCCGATGCGCGACGCCCTGCTGGCCGGCAACAACATGCTCAAGTCGGGCGTCATCCTGCTGCGCCGCACCGCCGAGCTGGGAACCTACGAGGCCATCGGGGAGGACCGCGGCCGCTGGCAGGTGGACGGGGTCAACTCGATCATCGTGCTGACGGCCGAACGCCAGCCCGGCGCCGTCGCGGGTGAGCGGATCGCCTACCTGGTCACCGTGCGCCCCCGCAGCACCCCCGACGCCACACCAGCCGTGCTGATCGCCGGCTTCTTCGACTTCGAGGGCCGCGACGAGGGCACCGGGAGGCAGGTCGGCGCGGGTGTGCTGCGCTACAACTACGACGCCGTGCCCCGCACCGCGAACGTCCGGCGCGAGCAGGGACGCGGCGAGGTCGCCTTCAGGGTCGGTCCGAAGGGCAAGGGGCTGTCGTTCTTCTTCAAGGGCTTCACGCCGCGCGGGGCCGACTCGCCGCTCAGCGGCCGCTACACCTTCGTCCGTGGCCCCGAGGGCGGGGGGCTGTTCCGGTTCTTTGTCGAGGGCGACCTCATCGAGGACCTCCAGGGGCGCGAGCGTCTGCGGCAGTCGACGGCGTGGGACCCCAGCGGCGCCGCCCGGTCCCACATCGTCGTCCTGTCCGCCTTGCTGGAGAACCGGCCGGTCATCGAGGAGTGCTGGGATCGCGCCCGCAAGCAGGTGTGGACCCGCTCCATGCCCGAGCTGGCGGACTTCCCGAACGACGGCGACGAGCAGCAGTGCCCCTTCGTCGAGTCGCCCCAGCTCCCCGACGACACACCGCCCGGCGAGGACGAGGTGCCAGTCGCACCGGAGCTCCCGTAGCCTACCGAGCCATGAAGACGCCGAACCGCCCGCTCGGCCCGACCGAGCCGAGGACGAGGTCGAGCCGGCCGTCGTGGTCGAGGTCGCGGACCTCGAGCCTGCCGCCGAGCTGGACGAAGAGCTCCTGCACCTCGGTGAACTGTGTGGCCAGCGCTCCCGCCGCGCCGTAAAACACGTGCAGCACCCCGCTCCGCGTCAGGATCAGGATGTCGGGGCGGCCGTCGCGGTTGAGGTCGGCCACGGCATAGTCGACGATCGGCTCACCCGGCGTCAGCGCGACCGACGGATCGGCGCAGTCCGTGCCGAAGCTTCCCGGCTCGCACAGCCAGGCGGCCACGTGGAGCGTGCTGTTGTCGGCCGAGACGAGCAGGAGCTCGGGGAAGCCGTCGGCGGTCACGTCCACGAAGCGCGCCGCGTGCCCCGGAGGCACCGCGCCGATGATGGGAAACATGCCCGGGTCGATGAAGCTGTTGCCCGTGTTGATCAACAGGCGAAGATCCCCGCTGAGATCGCTCGTCATGATGGCGTCCAGGAACCCGTTGTTCGAGTAGTCGAACAGCGCGACCGACGGGACGCCAGCGTGCTCGTGCGGGACCAGGATGCTGGAGCCCCAGCTCATCCGGCTCACATCGAAGGCGACGAGCAGGTTCGTCGCGTCGGCGGCGATGTAGTCGATCGCCCCGTCGTGATCGAGGTTGACGGGGAAACCTCCGACCGGGCTGCCGCCCAGGGTCTGGCCGATCGCTCCTCCGAAGGTCCCGTCGCCAGCGCTGAAGGCCACGGCGGCCATGGTGCCCGCAGCCCTGCCGAAGAACAGATCATCGAGGCCGTCGTGGTCGGCGTCGGCAAACGTTGGGAAGAAGCCGTTGCCGGCTGCGGCGACGGCCGGGGCCAGCGTCGTCGTGACGTTCGCGCCGAGCCCCGTGACGACCTGGACGTTGCTGCCCACGGTCTGCATGGCCAGCCCGTCGAGGCGCCCGTCACCATCGACGTCCCCGAACGCCAGGGCGTCGACTTGCGTGAGGTCGAGCGGGATGATCTCGGGGATGGCCGCCAGCCGCCCCTCCCGATTGATGTCCACGACGAGGCGCGTCGTGCCGCCGCTGGTGTCGAGCACCGCCGCGACCTGGTCGCGCCCGTCGCCGTCGAAGTCCGCCAGCGCGAGCGCGGAGCTGGCGAGCCCGCCTGGGGCGACCGGCTGTGCGGCGCCCCACTCCCCCGGAGCCGTCGCCAGGAGAGCCCGCGAGCCTGCCTGGATCGCCACGACGAGGTCGCGGAGCGCGTCACCGTCGAGATCGGCGATGTACGGCGTGCCGCCGAGGGACGGCCCGATAGGGAGCTGCGTGGGCGTCGAGCCCGTGTCGTCAAAGCGAAGGACCAACACGTCGTTCTCCAGCACCGCGATCAGGTCGTCGAAGCCGTTGCCGTCGAGGTCCTCGGCCACGAGCCGGGTGGACTGAAGCCCCGTCGGTGTGTTGATCCTCCCATCTGCGTCGAACTGCCCATCACCACGACCGCGGTACAGGGCGATCTGGTCGGTGGTCAGGCCCACCGCATAGTCGACGAAGCCGTCCGCGTTGTAGTCGAGGAAGCGCGCGTCGAAGGCGGGAAGGTCGACCTCGAAGTGGAGACCCAATGAGGCACCATCGTTGACGAGGTATACAACCTGGCTCGCGCTCATGGAGGCGAGGAGGACGTCAAGATCACCGTCGTGGTCGATGTCTGCGACGTCGCTGGCGCGGACCTCCACGCCAGCGATGGTTTCGCTGACGCTCGCGTTGTACGGCAGATTGCCGTCGCTGGTATACAAGACATAGAGCGTCTGCAGCTGCAGGTCCTTCCCGAACACGAACAGATCATTCGCGCCGTCGCCATCGAAGTCGGCGATCTCCACGCCGAGGACTCGGGCGATGCCGAACCCGCTCAGGTCATGCTCCGCACCGGCCTCGAACTCGAGGCCGCCGTGGCTGAGCACCATGCGGATCTGATTGGCATCATGGACCACGGCGAGGTCCGGCCAGCCGTCGTTGTCGAGGTCGCCGGCGAAGGCCGCCTCCGGGGTGAACGGCAAAGGAGGGAGGCTGGTCGCGGGGTGCGGCTTCGAGCAGCCCAGGGCGCGCGCGCCCTCGACGATCTTGAGCTCGTTGGTCGAGCCGGACACATACGCCAGATCTGGCGTGTCGTCGCCCACCAGGTCCGCGAAGATCACCTCGCCGTCCGGCTGGGCACCCAGGGCAAAGGCCGACGCTGTGGGCGCGAGGCCCGCAGGGCCGAGGTTGTACAACACCTCCACGGCGGCGCTGGCCGCGCTGGAGGCGTACGCATCGAGCAGACCGTCCCCGTTGACGTCGGCGACGCCCACGCGCGGCGAGGCGTTCTGAAGGTTCCGGGTGGACCGGGCCAGCGGGCTGACGGCGTTTGCGCGCTTGAAGAGGTCCACACCGAAGGCGCGCGACACGACGATCTCCGGGAGCAGGTCACCGTCGAGGTCGGCCACCGCGAGGTCGAGCGGAGGATCGGTGAGGCCCTCGGTGCGCATCGCCGCCCCCTCGAGCGACCGCGCGCCGTTGCCGAGGCGGAAGCCCAGGGAGGCCGTCGACGCGCCGATCGCGAGGACGTCCTGGAGCCCATCGTGGTCGAGGTCGGCCACGGCGACCCGCCTGTTGTCCGTGAACATGGGCCAGGACGTCGTCACGGGAGCGGCGAAGGGGGGCGCGCCTGCGTTCTCGACGATGTGGACGTGGGTGTTGTCGAGCACGATCAGGTCCAGATCGCCGTCGACGTCCATGTCCGCCAACGCGATGTCTCGCCAGAGAGGGTTGCCGATCAACCGATCCACGGCGATCGCCCTGGGAAACGCGGGCGTTGTGCTCAGCAGCAGCAGCACCGGGGAACCCTCCAGCTCGTCGCTGGAGAGGATGACGACGTCATCGACGCCGTCGAGGTCGATGTCGCCGACCGCCATAGCGGTCGCACCGAGGGGGATGGCGTAACTCGGTAGGACGCCCGGCGTGAAGTCCTGCGCGGGCGTCTGGTCCAACAGCGCAAACGGATTGGTGTTGGTGCTGAGAAGCAGGCCCACATCCAGCCGCCCGTCTCGCTTGCCGAAGTGACCCGCGGTGATCCCGATGCGCGATGTGTTGCCCACGTTGAGGTTGACCTGGGTGTTCGTGAATCGGGGCGCGTTCTCGATCATGACGGCCTGGTCGCGCGGAGCGCTGCACGCCCCCTGGGCACAGGCAACGACGCGGAGGGTGCCGTTGGCAGCCCCGACGCCCGGTAGATCCGCCACCGTGTCCCAGAGGAGCGGCGCCGGCTGACCGGCGGCGAGCTGGCGCGGCCCTTTGAACATGCCCGTCCCGTCGGCGCCGAGGGTCACGGGCCGGAAGGCCGCCCCGCTGTCAGGACGCCAGCTCACCCGGTAGTCGATGGCCGCGTCGGCGACGTGGCTGGCCGCGAGCTGGACCGAGGCGCACCCGCGCACAGGCGGGGTGAAGGCGACGCTCGTGATGACCGGCGCCACCGGCGCAAACCGCGCGCGGACGGGACCGAAGGTCGCCCCGGCGCTCCCGTCGGACAGGACGAGGGTGACGGTCTTGGGGCCGGGCACGAGGCTGGTCATGGAGAGGCCGAAGGTGCCATCGGTGTTGAGCGCGTCCGAACGGCCTGCGTAGGTCACAGACGGCCCACCCACGTCGGCGGCGCTGATCAGGGGGGTCACGCCGCTGTCGGCGATGGGCACCCCGTGCACGTCGAACGCCTCCAGCGTGAACAGCGCGATGGCCTGCCCGTCGGCCAACGCCCTGTCGGCGGGCGCGACCGTCAGCGACGAGGCGTTCAGGTCGATGGCCTGGAGCGGCGACATGAGCGTGACCGTGTTGGTCGCCGAGGGGATGTCGGCCCGCGCCGCGACCGAGGCGACGATCACGAGGGGGTCGGTGATGGTGGTGCGCAGGTTGACGCTGGCGCGACCGGAGGCATCCGTCACCGCCTGGTCCGTGCCGATGGTCGCGCCGTTGCGCACGATCGCGAAGTCCACCGTCTCGGTGGCCGCTGGCCCCTGATCCGGCCCGAGCACGCTGGCGACGAGGACGACGGGCGTGATGTCGTTGGCCACGAAGGGAAAATCACCTTCAAAGGTGACGCTGATCTGGCCGACGCAGCTCAGCCCATCGTCGGGCTGCCCGTTGCAGTCGTTGTCGAGGCCGTCGCAGACCTCCGCGACACCGGGATGGATGGCCGCATCGCCGGGGGCGCAGTCTCCAGCGTTCGCGAGGAAGTTGGTGGGCATGGCGCAGGCCCTGATCGAGTTGTCAGGGTCACCGAAGTCGTCACCGTCGAGGTCCGCGTACCAGACGGTCCCCACGCCCTCGTCGATCTGTCCGTTGCAGTCGTTGTCCACGCCGTCGCAGACCTCCACGGCGAGCGGGTCGCAGGGCGTGCAGTCGTCGTCGATCTGTCCGTTGCAGTCGTTGTCGAGGCCGTCGCAGAGCTCGGGGCCGGTGGGCACGCAGGCGGCGAAGGTGACGGTGGCGGTGGCGGCCACGTTCACGGCGGCGCCCCCCGGGTCGAGCACGGCGGAGATGGTCGCGACGAGGGGGAGAGCGCTCGTCACGGAGCCCAGCGCGTGACCGTCGGCGTCCGTGGGACCGGAGGGCTGGGTGAGGTCGAGGGCGGTGTCGGCCGACAGGCCCACCTCAATCCCGGCGACGGGGTTGTCGAAAGCGTCCCGCACCGTGGCCATGAGCTGGATCGCGGAGCCGGGAGCGGTGGATGGCGGCACCGCGTCGAGGGTGGTCAGGGTAGCGCTGATCAGCGCGGCGTCGGCCACGAAGGTCACCGTCGCCCGGTTGACCAGCTCTACGGCATCCCCGTCGGGATCGACCGTCGCGACGACCTCCACGAGGCCGGCGCGGGTGGAGGCGAGGGTGCCCGTGGCGCGTCCGTCTTGATCGGTGAGGCCGGGCTGCACGAGGACGGCGCCGACCACCTCCGAGGTCAGCGCGACCGCGCGACCTGCGATGGGCTGTCCGTCCGAGTCCACCACCGTCACGGTGATGGTGCTCCGGTCGTCGCCGTTGGCCAGCACGCCCTGGTCGGGCGTGGCGGTGAGGGTGGAGGCGGCCGCGTCGACGGTGGTCGCGACCACCCCCTCGACCACGAACCTCTGCGGCGGAATGGCGACGGACGGGAAGGCGGTCAGCACGGGGCGCAGCTCGACGGCGCCGGGCTGCTTCAGGTTGAGCTGCCACCGCACCCGGCCCGCGTCGCTCGTCCGCCGCGACACGGTCAAACCGGCAAGGCCGGTATCGACATCGACCACGTCGAGCCGGACGTTGGCGCCCACCAGCAGCGCCCCCTTGACCGTCGCCTCGAGCTCGACGGACACGAGGTCGCCGACCTCGACCACGTGGTCCTCCGCCCCGACCGGCTCAATCCACTGCACCGCCACGTCCCGAAGCTCGGGCATGCGGACGATGACGTCGAGCGGGACATCGGCGCCCTCGGCGTCGAGGACGGTGAGGGTGTGACGCAGCTCCTGGCCCGGAAGCAGCCCGAGCGCGCCGACCAGCTCGTCCTTCGGCAGCCGCGCCACGATGGAGCTGCGCTGGCCGGCGGCCAACGTGCCCTGCACCGGCTCAAGGGTGAGCCAGTCTGGCACGTCCTGGACCGACCAGCTCAGCGGGTAGGGGCTGGCGTTGCGCACCGAGACGGCGTTCTGGTGGCGCTGCGGCGCAAAGAAGATGACGCCCGGCTCGACCTGGAGCCGCGGCGCGCGATCCTCGGGGTAGAGCATCACGTCGATGTGGCTCACCTTGCGATCGTCCACCACGGCCGTCGCGACGCCGTCGGCGTAACCGCCGACGGCCGCCTGGACCCGGATGAGGGCGAGGCCCTCGAGGTGCTCGGTGATGATGTAGCGGCCATCGGCGCCGGTGACGAGCTCCTGGGTCGGCGGGCTCGTCGTGATCCGCGCGCCGGCCAGGGGGCGATCGGAGGTGCCGTCGAGGACGGTGCCGGTGACGCTGCGACGGGTGTCGGGGACCGTATCGGGGTTGGCCGAGATGATGCCGACCGCACCTGGGGCCGAGGCGGGCTCACACGCCATCATCACGCTGGAGAGCATCACCAGGGCCATGACGCTGGCGGTCGGCGCATGCCAGGCGCTGGTCTGGCGGCGACGCCCAGGAGCGGCGAGGGTCGTTCGGCGAGTCGTGAGCATGGGCGGAGCCTCGCATGAAAGGGGTGACGGCGCGCGTGTCACAGACGGCAAACAGATATAGCACGCTCGTGGCCCGTGCGCCTGCGCTGGCGACACGTGCGGACGCGGAGGGCGGCGATGCACGGTGGGTGTGGGCGACGCACGGTGAAAATCTAGACTCACCCCGGCCGCGCAGGTAGGTTGTGGCTCCCCGTGCGCCACCTCGAGGCGCTCGCACCCGTGGATTCGCTGTCGGAGAGCAGAGAAGATGTCGTTGAAATCCCGTTGGATGTCCTTGCCCCCGGGGCTCCGGACTGGCCTCAGCATGGGGGCCAAGGCGCTCGTAACGGTGGGCGCGTTCTACGCCCTGCTCACGCACAAGATCCCGATCGGCGAGGGCGAGTCGATCGCCATCTACCGGGCGGTGATCGAGTATGTGCCCAAGATGGACGCGCAGCGCTTCTGGTTCTATTGCGCGCTCGGCGGGGGGATCAAGCTGGTGGGCGTGGTGTTCTCGGCCTGGGCGTGGCACCTGCTGCTCAAGGGTCAGCGGATCGAGTTCCCGTTCTGGCGTCAGATCATGACCTCGTTCTTGATCGGCCGGTTCATCGGCACGTTCCTGCCTTCGACGATCGGTCTGGACGGGTACACGCTCTATGACGCATCGCGTCACAGTCGCCAGTGGGAGCGGGCGGCCATGGCGAAGGCGCTGGAGAAGTTCATCGGGCTGACTGGCCTCTTCCTGTGCATGCTGGTCTTCCTGCCGCTGGGGATCGGGATCTTCAACGAGAACGCGCTGGTGGTCGGGTCGATCATCGCGGCGGTGGCCGGCACGGTGGTCGCCAGCGTCTTCCTCGGCGTGTTCCGTCCGGCGGTGCTGCAGTTCTTCCTCCGGTTGCCCTTCCCGATGCGCGGACGGGTGGAGAAGCAGGTGAACCGGCTGACCGAGGCCGCAGGTGCGTACAAGGATCAGCCGGGCCTGCTGGGCAAGGTCTTCTTCGCCAAGTTCATCGTCCACCTGACCACGGCCATCGTGTACGTCTTCACGGCGCTGGCGGTCGGTGTGGTGGACGTTCACTTCTTCCAGGTCGTGTTCGCCTCCACCATCCAGATCCTCGGCACGCTCCTGTCGCCGACGATCGCCGGCGAGGGCGCGCGCGAGGCGATTCAGGCGTATCTGCTGGCGGACAAGATGGGCGCGGTGGAGTCGCTCTTGTCGGCGTCGCTGGGCTTCATCGCCGCCGAGGCGGCCACGATGTGGGGAGGCGTGTTCTGGTGGTTCCGTCGCGGCGGCTTCCGCCCCGCGTTCTGCCGGGTCGACGGCGAGCAGGTGAGCTATGAGGACGAGGCCGACGTCGCCACCGAGGCGAACGCGTCCGAGGACGCGGCGGCCATGGAGGTCGAGCCTGCGTAGGCAGCGGCCCGGTGAGCGCGCTCACCAGGGCCAGCGGCCCCCCCCGGTGTTCTTGGGCTTGCTGCTCTCGATCTCCTTGAGCAGCTGCCTGGCGTTGGCGTGCTCCGGATCGAGCTCGAGCACCCCACGCACGTTCGTCTCGGCCCGCTTCCAGTCGCTCGACACCATGGCGACCTGAGCCATCTTCATGCGATGGTCGATCAGCTCCTGGCGGACCGTAGGGCGGAGGGCGTCCGCCTGCGCGCCGTAGCTGGGCAGGTCGGCGGGCACCGCCTCGAGGTGCGTCCAGGCGTCCTCGTGGCGCTCGGCCTTCATGGCGGCCCGGGCGTCGTCGAGGTGCTGGTGGGCGGCGCGCATCGTCCGGGCGGTCTCGAGCCGCTCGGTGAGCGCGGGGTCGTCGGGGGTCTGGTCGAGCTGCGCTTCGAGGGCATCAATCGCCTCATCCCAGCGCTCGACGCTCGCAGGCAACGCCCGGTCGGGCTCGGCGCTGGTCGGCTCCATGCTCAACACGTCAGGAGCGGGCTCGTCTCCGCCCGCGGAGGCGATCGAGAGCACCACGATCATCAGGAACACAGCGAACAACGCGACCCCACCCAGGATGAACAGCTTGCCCCGAGAAGGCGTGTCTGCCGCTACGCCCGGCGCGGGCCGAGCCACCTCTGGGGTCGACGGCTCCACCCGCGGGGCGACCTCGCCGGATTCCGGGCGAGGCGCGAAATGCAGGGGAACCTCGGCGGCCTGCTCGGCCTCGGCCCTGGCCTGCTCGGCCTCGGCCCTGGCTTGCTCGTCCTCGGCCCTGGCTTGCTCGACGTCCAACGCGGGTGCTGGCGCAGGGAAGGGGAGCGGGTCGAGCGAGGGCGACGACGCCACGCCAAAGATGAAGCTCGAGTCCACCGGCACCACACCCACGCTCGCGCTGGTGATGACGTCCTCGTCCTCCTCGACGCTCAGCGGGGCCGCCGAGACGACCGCAGCCGGAGCCGCCTCCGCCTCCTGTCGGGTCAGCAAGCTGGAGATGCGAATCGACGAGACGAACGGCGCGCCGCCCGCCGAGACGGAGGACGGATCGACCGCGGCAAGCGCGACCCGGAAGGCGCTGGCGTCCGGGTAGCGGTCGTCGGGGCTCAGCGCCGTCGCCGCCGCGATCACCGGACCGAGCGGGCTCTGGCGCAGCTGCTCGGGCACATCGAGGTCGCCGGAGCAGTGCGCCACGATGCAGCGGTACGGGTTGTCCTCGTTCACGACGGGGCGGCCGGTGAGCGTCTCGACCAGGATGAGGCCCATCTGGTAGACGTCGAGGGCTGGAGAGACGATCTGGTGCTCGATGTACTCGGGCGGCAGATACTGGGGCGTGCCGTTGAACGTGCCCGTCTCGGTGAGGCGCGCCCCCGGCACCTGGCTCAGCCGCGCCACCCCGAAGTCCAGCACGACCAGCGCCTCCCGCGGCGTGTCCAGGTGCACCAGAAAGAGGTTGGCGGGCTTGAGATCCTTGTGCACGATCCCCTGCTTGTGCCCCAGCCCGAGCGCGTCCAGCGCGTCACAGAGCAGCGGGAGCGCCCGCGTCGGCGCCATCGGGCCGCGCTGATTGAGCTCGCGCTGCAGGTCGTGACCGCTCAGGTACTCCATCGCCATGTAGAGCTGGCGCTGCGCACCCGTGAAGCCGAAGTCGTGGATGGTGACGACGTTGGGGTGCCGCAGCGACGCCGCGATGCGGGCCTCCTGCAGAAAGCGCTCCTCAAACGCTCGCGCCCGACGCGGGTTGGCGTCCACGTTGAGCACCTTGACCGCCACGTCGTGGTTCATCATCCTGTGGCGTGCCCGGTACACCTGGGCGAAGCCGCCCTCGCCGATGAACGCCTCGATCTCATACCGATCGCCCACCAACGTCCCTGCGGGGAGATGGTCGCCTGGCTCGACGGTGGAGGGGGTATCGGTCATGGGGTGGATCTCAGTGGGTCGGGTCTCGTGTGCACACGGCCGCAACGGTAGCCGACCGGGGGCAGGCGGGTCAACGACCACCACAGACGAAGAGGCGCAATGGACCCCCACGACACCCGCTGGACACGTCAGGTCATCGAACGGCTGCGCCGCGTTATGCCCGGACTGCACGGGACCCTCCCGCGCTTCTTCGTCTATGGCGTGCAGGAGGAGGGCGCCGATCTGCGCGCCGCGCTCCGCGCCGCCGAGGCGGCTCTCGCCAACGACGTCCGCGGCCGGACGGCCGTGGTCGTCAGCCACGAGGGCGAGCACGAGACCCCGATCGTGGTCCTGCGGCTGCCACGGTTCCTTGACCTCGTGATGGAGTGGTGGCAAGGCCAGGTGCATCAGGCCTCGACGCGGCGTTGACCGGGTGAGCGGCGACGACAATCCCGTTGACCGTCTCCAGCCACGTCGTCTACCCTCGCCTCAGCTCGCCATGAGCGACGAGACCCGCGCCAGCTTCCCGGACGGCCTTGTCCAGGGTGTGGACGCGCTCGGCGGCGAGGTCGACCGACCGTTCATGACGACGATCACCATCACACGACGGTCCAGCGGGGCATAGCGGCGGCCGTCACGCCACAGGAGGTTCGAGAGGATGGGTGTCAGGCGTGTCTATGCGGAGCTGGAGTTCTCGCCCGGTGGTCTCGAGGAATGGCTCGAGGCCGAGATCAACGGCGAGTCCGTGGAGATCGAGGGCTGGGACGCTCTGCTCGCCAGAGCGATCGATCAGGGGGAGGAGCCCGAATACGAGGACATCGCCGTCGAGGCGCTCTTCGACGCCATCGACGAAGAGGACGAGGGGGAGGTCGAGTGGGACTCGGACGAGGGGAGCTTCCACCTCGACATCGCCCTGCCTGACGACGACCACCTGATCGAGACGCGCCCCATCATCGCGGCGCTGATCGCCGCGGTGGACTTCGGGGCCAGCGGCCTGATCGAGGTGATCTTCGCCCGCTTCGACGACGACGATCCCTTCCACCTCCGGCTGCGCCTCGAAGAGGGCGAGATCGAGGAGGAGGAGATGACCGACGCCGACGTGCGTGAGCGCCTGGCCGAGCTGGACGGCGGCGACGACTGAGCCGCGTCAGGCCTTGCGCTGCCAGTAGCCGAGGTTGTACCGCTCGGCGTGGGCGAGCCGGGCCAGGCCGAGGTGTTCGCGCACCAGGCCCTGCGCCTGCCGCATGGCGCCGTCGGGCTCGAGCGGATCGCCGTCGAGCGCCAGGAGGAGCCAGCGCGGCTCGGGGCGGTCGTCCCGGTCGCGGTCGGCGAGCGTGCCGCGCAGGACCGGGCGGGCCTCCCAGTCCACGTCCAGCGCGCGCACCGTCGACGCCGGAGCGGTCTCCACCACCCCGGCGCCGCCGAGCCGCTCGATCAGCTCCGGCCCCAGGGCGGTCAACCAGTTCACGCAGTACCGAAGCTCACCGCGCGAGATCTCCCGGCCCGGGTTGGACGCCAGCTCGACGTCGTCCTGGACCTCCAGCCCGTACCCGTTGCGCAGCAGCGACGCCTGCCCGATGTTCTGGATGGAGTTGTCGTCCGTGTCGTGCACGTGCCCCTGGAAGGGGGTCGTCATCTGGACGAGCTCCTCGAACAGCCGCGAGGTGCGCTCCAGCGCCGGCCTCCGGTTGCGCGCCAGCCAGGACCGCTCCAGTCGAATGTCCACCTGCGTCACGAACCGGCCGCTGTAGGGGTGGGCGTGCGCGTTGAGCTCGAAGCTCCGCACCACCGGTGCCCCTTGCGACCACAGCCGGAACCGCGCGACCTGGTGCAGCCCCTCTCCCACCATGCGGTGCAGGCGCTCCATGAGCAGCTCCCCGGTCACGGGCTTCGGGCGGCCTCGGGCGAGCACGTCCTGGTAGTGCTGGAACGGGCCGTGGTTCAGCTCCTGCAACCGCTCGAGCAGCTCCAGATGGGTCGCGTCGTCGATGAGGTCCCGATAGGTCGATAACCGCAGATAGAAGGTCTCTTCTCGCAGAGTCATCTGTATCCTCATCCAGGTTCCGAGGCTCCAGACCTGCGCGCCACCGCCCGACGACACCTCGTCGGACGCGCGCGGTCGGCCACACGGAACAGCGCTCTAGCAGGTACGACAGACGCTGGCAATGCCGCCGCCGCCTTCCGAGCGGCGCACGACGGAGCGCGATGTCATCGACGTGCACGATTGAGCAGCCAAGGCTCGTTCTGCGCTTGACACCCTCACCATCATTCAATAAACAACCCCCGCCAACACATGGGATGCACCCCGCACGGGGAATTTGACACACCCAGAGCCAGGCCTATACCAGAAGCGTCGAGCGGACAGCCGCAGATCGGACCCCACTGCGAAAGCGCCGATGACGATTCGCACCCGAACCGCCCGAGAGCGCGTCGGGTGAAACCCGGAGCACGTCGCCCTGAACGACCGTTCCGTGTCGGTTGACCGGATTGCAGGCGCCTGCTGCCGCACGCCGGAACGACACGGACTCCTCATCACGGCGCCGCCTTGTCCGACCACCTCGTAAGGAGTTGCCATGTCCACCCACCGAGCTCGGCTGATCGTTGCCACGCTTGCCATCCTTCTGGCGGCGACGTTCGCCTTCGCGCCCGCTGCGCACGCGGATCGTCGCAGCGCGTTGTCGGGGAATCTCCTCATCAAGGACACCGACGACATGTTCTTCTTCCCGCACACCGCTCTTGAGCATGTGCGGCTCGTCACCTTCGATCTCGCCCTCGGCGGGGACGACCCCACCAGCGGCACGCTCCCCAACGACGCGCTCGGCTCCACCGCGCATTTCGGCAGCGCCGGGCTCGTGTTCGGCTCCGAGGCGACCGCGCTCGGCCTGTTCACCCACCGCAGCGACACCTGGGGCGCCCTGGTCCCGGCGTATTACCTCGGCGGCGACATCGACACCCTGAGCGGCACCAGCAAGCAGGCCGGCCTCGACCTGTGGCCGGTGCCGAACCACAACCGCCCCACCGGCGGCGAGGAGCTCCTGAACCCGCTGCAGTGGATCGACCTGCTCGCGGCGTTCCAGCTCGGCGCCAGCCCCCTCGGCTTCCGCCTCTCGGTCGGTCACAACCGCGCCAACTCGACGACGGACGCCGACGGCGACATCTTCGTGAACGAGAACACGGTGTGGGGTGTCAACGCGGTCGTCGGCTACGGCCTGCGCGGCGCGCTGAACCTCGACATCGGTGCGGAGATCGGCTACGGCACCCAGGACTGGCTCAGCGACCAGGACGGCGACCCGGTCGACGTCTCCAGCGCCACCGGCTTCAACTTCTCGGCGATGGTCCGCGGCTTCTCGAACATGGCGCGCGGCGTGGACCTCGGGTTCACCGGCCTGCTGTTCTACCGCAGCTACTCCTCGACGGTCGACTACGAGAACGGCGCCAGCGACGGGTCGGACTCCAACCTGTTCGGCATCGACCTCGGCGCTGGCCCCCTCTACCACATCGACGACAAGTTCAACATCGCGGCCCACGCGACCCTCGGCTTCCAGCGCTACTTCCAGGACGACAGCGTCGAGACGGACGCCGAGGACGATGTGGACGCGCCCGGCACCTACGGCGGCCAGTTCACGACCAACTCGGTCATCATCCCCGGCCTGAAGATCTCCGGTGAGTACCGCGTGTTCGACTGGCTGTGGCTGCGCACGGGCGCCCAGTACTTCTACGACTTCCGGTTCTCCTCCTACGAGCCGGACCAGAACACGATCACCGACGAGAGCCTGACGCTGTCGGGCTTCCGTTGGGTGTCTGGCGCGGGCGTGGTGTGGCAGGGTCTGGAGATGAACGGCACCTTCCAGGCGCCCTTCATCTTCAGCGGCCCCAACTTCATCGGCGGCGGCAGCGGCATGTTCGGTCACCTGAACGTCCAGTACCGCTTCTGAGATCGGTCCCCTCGGGGCACAGACGGCCACGCTTCGGCGTGGCCTTTTGCGTTTTTCGGGTTCGGTTGCAGTCTGGCCAGGGCGCGCTATCCTCTAGCCTGCGGGTACGACCACAGACGAGAGGCACTCCATGCGCGCGCTTCGCTCCCTCCTCCCCATCGCGGCTCTGATGTCGATGCTGATCGGCACGACCGTGTTCGCCCAGGAACAGTCCGAGTGTGCGGCAGACGCCGACTGCGCGGCCGACCATCACTGCGTGCAGGAGACGTTCTGCCCCCCTTGCACCAACGAGGACCCACCCTGCCTCGCGCCATGCTGGGCGATCGGGGTCTGCCAACCGATCGCGGATCCCTCGCCCTCCGAGTGCCTCGAGGACACCGAGTGCGGCGCCGGGTTCTTCTGCGCCACCGAGGTGACCTGCCCTGCCTGCGTCTACGCCGATCCGCCCTGCCGCCTCCCCTGCAGCGTCTCCGGCCGCTGCCTGCCCCAGGAGGCGCCAGCCTCCGAGTGCGCCACAGACGACCAGTGCGCGGCAGGCGAGGTGTGTGAGCGCGCCTCCTGGTGCCCGCCCTGCACCTGGGCCGACCCGGCCTGCGACGCGCCCTGCCTGCTCGTCGGCACCTGCGGCCCGGCGGCCACCAGCGACGGCTGCGCCGAAGACGCCGACTGCCCCGCCGGCGAGTCCTGCGTCGAGGACGTCTTCTGCCCCGACTGCGTCAACGCCGATCCCCCTTGCGCCGCCCCCTGCTACGCCGAGCGCACCTGCCACGCGCCGCCGGCCCCCGATCCCGGCTGCCTCGCCGACGCCGACTGCGCCGCCGAGCAGGTCTGCGCCCTCGAGACCTTCTGCCCCCCCTGCACCACCGCCGATCCCCCCTGCGACGCCCCCTGCTGGGCCCACGGCGCCTGCGTCGACGTCCAGCCCGACAACACCTGCCTCGCCGACGCCGACTGCGCCCCCGAGCAGGTCTGCCACGTCGAGACGATCTGCCCCGACTGCACCACCGCCGATCCTCCCTGCGCCGCCCCCTGCCGCCTCGAAGGAACCTGCGGCCCCCCCGTGGACGTCTGCACCGAAGACAACCCCGACCCCAGCTGCCTCCCCACCAACAACGGCGAGCCCACCAACAACGGTGCCACCAACAACGGCGCCGGTAACAACGGTGCGACGAACAACGGCGCCACGAACAACGGCGCCACGAACAACGGCACGGCCAACAACGGCACGGCCAACAACGGCGCCAACAACGGCGGGACCGGCGGCGCCGCCAACACCGACGACGAGAGCGCAGGTTGCGCCGTGGCCCCCGGCCAGCCGAGCTCGATCGCCGCGCTGGCCCTCCTCCTCGGCGTCCTCCTCATCACCCGGCAGGCCCGCTGACGGAGCTCACCATGCAAAGTAAACCACTGATCCGTAAAGGATTCATCCTCCTTACTGCGCTCCTCACCCTCGCCTGGGCCACAGCCTGCAGTGACCCCGTGGGGCATGACGACGACGACCCCTCCAACAACGGTCTGTTCAACAACAGCACCAACAACGGCTTCACCAACAACGGCAACAACGGCAACAACACCAACAACACCAACAACGGCAACAACGGCAACAACGATGCGGGCGACGACAGCTCCTCTGACGATGTGTCCCCCGACGTCTTCGACGCCAGCGACGCCTTCGACGCAGACGACGCCTTCGACACCGACGACGCCTTCGATGCCGACGACGCCCGACCCGATCTCCCCGACGCCGAGGAGGACATCGTCGACACCTCCGACGACGTGTGGGACACCTCCGACGACGTGATCGACACCGGCGACGACGTCGACCCCGACGTGCCGCCCTCCAACTGCGCCGCCCTCCAGAGCACCCTCGCCAGCGAGCTGTACCGGCAAATCGGCGCATGCACTGTGGCCGTCCGACTCGACTACGAGAGCTACGACGTGCTCGGCTATCAGGTCTTCTGCGGCCGCTATGCCGCGACCGACGAGGCAACCGCGCGGACCAGCGCGCAGCGCGACGCCGGCTTCGGCGACAACGCCCAGTCACTTCATCGGACGGCCGAGGAGACGATGTACGTCTTCTATCAGGCGCCGGGCGACTTCGGCGGCGCGGCGGCGGTCTCGGCGAAGACGGGGCTGACCGTCTTCGGCGGCGGCATCGTGTGGGACGGTCAGGGCGAGCTCACCTGGCCGGCCTCGTGGCGGCTCGCCTCGGAGCTCGGTCAAGGGTGTGGAGACGGGTCTTCGGCGCCGTACACGGTCGGCTACGACCTGATCAACGGCACCCGCGAAGACACCCTGAGCCCCGACGCCGACATGGCGCTCGCCACGGCGACAGACACCGTGCTGCCCGCCGCCTTCACCCAGGGCGGTTATCTGTTCGAGGCCGTCGTCATCGCCTGGCCGCGCACCGTCGGCGCGTTCAATCCAGGCACCGCTGAGTGGGTCGTCCTCCTCAACGGCGGATGGCTCGAATGACCGAACCTGGCGAGTCGAGGCCCGCCCACCGCGCCCTGCGCGTCACGGCGTCCATCCTGGGTCTCCTCGCCCTCCCCCTCCCCATCCTCCTGGCCGTCGCCGCGCTCTGGCTCTCCGCCTCGCCGCTCGGCTGGGCGCTGACGTTGGCCATGGGCATGCTCGTCGGCGGCGCGATCTCGGCGCCCTGGCGCGTCGAGCGGCGCCGCGGGGTGATGCGCTTCGGAGCCGGGCTGCTCGCGCTGTCGGTGGCGATCCACGCGTTGCTCGCCGCCTTCGGTCCAGTCCGCCTGATCCGGATCACCGAGGGCGCGCCTCACGTCGTCGATGTGCTCGGGTATCTGGTCGACGAGGGTGACCTGGTCATCCCGGCGAGCGTCGTGGTGGGCGCCTCCGGCGAGCTGCCTGCGAGGGAGGTGGAGGGGCTCACCCGGACGCTGTCAGACTCCTACGGTGAGCTGCGTTGGTCCGCGCCGGCCACGTCGACCCCCACGCCCTTGACCGTGCTCGATCCACCCACCGCCGCCAGCTTCGACGCGCTGCTGATCCGGGCTGACGAGCCGGACACCTCGCGGGTCGGCGTGCTGTTCCTGCATGGGTACGGCGGCAACTTCACGGTGCAGTGCTGGCAGCTCGGCGAGTCGGGCCGCGCGGTCAACGCGACGGTGTTGTGTCCCTCGGTGGGGTTCGATGGGCTTTGGGGCAAGCCGGAGGGAGAGCGCATCGTGCGAAGGAGCATCCAGTGGCTTCGGGAGCAGGGCGCCGAGGTGATCGTCGTGGCGGGGCTGTCCCAGGGCGCCATCGGGCTCAGCAAGCTCGCGCGACGCCTGCAGCGCGACGTGGACGGCTTCATCCTCATCGCCGGCGTGCCCGGCGGCGCCCAGCCCACGGCACGCCCCACCCTCGTGATGCAGGGGCGCGAGGATGCGCTGGTGAACGTGGGCGCCGCGCGGCGGTACGCGCGTGCGGCTCGGCGAGGAACGTATGTGGAGCTGAAGGGGAACCACTTCGCGTTCCTGGCGGAGCGGGAGAAGGCGCGGGAGGCGATCAGCGCGTGGCTCGGCACGGTCGTCAATGCCAGGCCGCGCGGCGGCTCAGCGCCGACGCCATAGGAGCGCGCGCGCCGGACCCCCGTCGCCATCCACTAGACGCAGCGGCATGCACCAGAGATCCCACGCCCCGGGCTCCACGGCGCTCAGATCCAAACCCTCCAGGATCACCACCGGCGGGCTCGCCCCAAGCAACGTCCGGTGGACCGGGTAGCCCGGCGAGTCGAACGCCTCGATGGAGAGGTAGTCGATGCCGATCAGCCGCACGGACGAATGTTTCACGATAAACAATGCGGCCTCGGCGCTGATCGCCACGTAGTCCCGCTGGAACGGACGGCCTCGGTGCTGCGCGTTGTCCGTCTTCAGCAGCAGCCGCTCGACCCCCTCCAGACCGGCGTCCTCGAACACCGAACGCCCCAGCAGCGGCCCCATCCCCCGCACGTCCAGCACCCGCGCCCGTCCGCACGTCACCTCCAGCGACACGACGTCCACCGCCGCACCACCGGCGATGAAGTGACTCGGCGGATCGATGTGCGTGCCCGTGTGCGTGCACATCGTCAGCACCGACGAGGCCCAGGAGTCCGCGTTGGCCGGGTCCAGCCCGCACAGCGGCACCACCGTCAGGCCCGGATCGCCCTCGTACACCGCGAGCTCGGCGCTCAGCGGCGTCGAGATGTCGACCCACTCGATGTCTGGATCGCTCAAGGCGGGGAGCTGGGCGATCATGGCCTCCTCACGTCAACGCAGGGTTGCACAGGGATCGGGGATCTGCCAGAACTGAAGGGCCGGGGTGTTCCCGGCCAGCCGCAACGATCCACCATGGAGCACGTCCAAGGAGCCCAATGCAACTGGCCTGGCTGACCGACATCCACATCGACCACGCAAGACCCGACGCCGTCGAGCAGCTCCTCGCCGCCGTCGAAGCCTCCGGCGCCGACGCCGTCCTGCTCGGCGGAGACATCGCCGAGGGCACGACCGTCTGCACCTGGCTCGAACGGCTCGCCGACCGCTGGCAGCGCCCCATCTACCTGGTCCTCGGCAACCACGACTTCTACAAGGCCGACGTCCCCGGCGTCCGCCGCCGCGTCGAGGCCCTGGCCGCCGCCAGCCCCCACCTGTTCTGGCTGCCCGCCTCCGGCGTCGTCGAGCTGACCCCCACCGTCGGCCTCGTCGGCCACGGCGGCTGGGGCGACGCCCGCCTCGGCGACTTCGACCGCTCCACCGTCCTCCTCAACGACTATATCCAGATCGCCGACCTCGCCGGGCTCCCCCGCACGGTGCTCAAGGCCAAGCTCCAGGCCCTCGGGGCCGGCGCCGCCGCGACGCTCGCGCCGCGGCTCTTCGAGGCGCTCCGCCGCTTCGAGACGGTGGTGGTCCTCACCCACGTACCGCCCTGGCGCGGCGCCTGCTGGCACCTCGGCAAGGTCTCCGACGACAACTGGCTGCCCCACTTCTCCTGCGGTGCCATCGGTGAGCTCCTGATGGCGGCGGCCGGCCAGTTCCCCGACCGCACCCTCCGGGTCTACTGCGGTCACACCCACTCGGACGGCGTCTTCCAGCCCGCGCCCAACATGACCGTCTGGACGGGTAAGGCCGAGTACGGCTCACCGGAGGTCAACGGGCTGCTCGAGCTCACCGGCTGAGGCCCCCGGCCGGGAGCGGCCGAGCCGCCCCGGCGTCCACCGCCTGCCGCCCGCCAGGGCCAACGCGCCGCGGCCGCCCGACCGGCGTCAGATGTCGAGCTCCTCGACCTCCTCGGCGTGGTTCATGATGAAGTCGAAGCGCGCCCCGGCGTCCCGGCCCATCAGGTCGCTGATGAGGTTCTCGGTCAGCAGGGTCTTCTCGTCCGGGATCACCACCTGAAGCAACCGACGACGCGCCGGGTCCAGGGTGGTCTCGAACAACGTCTTCGGCATCATCTCACCCAACCCCTTGAAGCGCTGGATGTCGATCTTGGCGTTCTTGCGCTGGCGCAGCATCCGGCTGACGATCTGGTCCTTGTGCCGGTCGGTCAGCGCCCACCGGGTCTCCTTGCCGCTGGTGACCTTGAAGAGCGGCGGCTGGGCCAGGTACACGTGGCCGTGGTCGATCAGCGGCTTCATGTAGCGGTAGAGGAAGGTCAGCAGCAGGGTCGCGATGTGATGGCCGTCGCTGTCGGCGTCCATCAGCAGGATCAGCTTGTGGTAGCGCAGGTTGGTCAGATCGAAAGCCGGCCCGACGCCGCAGCCGATCGCCGAGACGATGTCCTGCAGCTCCTTGTTCTGCATCACCTTGCTGACCGTCGCCTGCTCGGCGTTGAGCACCTTGCCGCGCAGCGGGAGGATGGCCTGGGTGCGGCGCTCCCGCCCCTGCTTGGCCGAGCCACCGGCGGAGTCACCCTCGACGATGAACAGCTCGCTCACCGCCGGATCGCTGCTGGAGCAGTCCGCCAGCTTGCCAGGCAGGTTGAGCCGCCGGGACATCGGCTTCTTGCGGGTCACCTCCAGCACCGCCGCGCGGGACGCCTTGCGCGCCTTGGCCGCCTGGATGATGCGCGTGACGATCAGCTGACCCGTCGAGCCGTTGTTGTGCAGGTACTGCTCGAGGGCGGTCTTGATCGCCGAGCTCACCAGCGCCCGCACCTCGGGGTTGTTCAGCCGCTCCTTGGTCTGCCCCTGGAACTGGGGCTCGGCCAGGTACAGGCTCAAGATGCCCGCCAGGCCCTCGCGGATGTCTTCCGGGGTGATCGACACGGTCTTCGGGATCAGGTCGTGGGCGTCGCAGTAGCTGCGCATCGCGCGCACCACGCCGTCCTTGAGGCCCTGCTCGTGCGTGCCGCCGTCCGTGGTCGGGATGCCGTTGACGAACGAGCGGATGTACTCGCGGGTGCCCTCCGTCCACTGCAGCGCGATCTCCAGCCGCACCTCACCCTCGATCTCGAGGTGGAATGGCTGGTCGTGCACGCCGTCCAGGTCCTCCAGCTCGATGGCGTGGTCGAGGAAGTCCAGCAGGCCGCCGGTGTGCTTGAACTCGTAGTAGGCGTTGTTGACCCCGTCGCGGAACACGATCCGCAGGCCGCGGGTCAGGAACGCCTTGACCTGAAGCTGCTCGTGGATCACCGCCGGATCGAACGCCGTCGTGTCCATGATGGTCGAGTCGGGGCGGAACGTGATGTCCGTGCCTGTCCCGCGACCGTCGCCGATCCGCTGGACCGGACCCACCGGCACGCCCCGATGGTAGGTCTGCTGCCAGGTGGACTCGTCGCGGCGAATGGTCGCGATGAACTCCTCGCTCAGCGCGTTCACGACGCTCGAGCCCACCCCGTGCAGACCGCCCGAGGTAATGTAGTTCTTCTGGTCGAACTTCCCGCCAGCGTGCAACGTCGTCAGGATGACCTCGAGGGCCGAGCGGCCCTCCTTCGGGTGCAGATCGACCGGGATGCCGCGGCCGTTGTCCCGCACCGTCACGGTCGACCCGTCGCTGTCCAGGTTCACCTGAATGGTCGTCGCATACCCGTTGATCGCCTCATCGACGGCGTTGTCGACGATCTCCCACAGGAGGTGGTGAAGGCCGTCGGAGCCGGTGCCGCCGATGTACATACCGGGCCTCCGGCGCACCGCCTCGAGGCCCTCAAGGACCGTGATGTCTTGTGCGGTGTAGCTGCTGCTCGTCGTGGTCGCTGCCATCTCTCCGTGCCTCTCTGCTGGGGTCGAGCCTCATGCCACCCCGTCAATCCTCGTTGCCGTCGTCCCCGTCGTCCCCGTCGTCCGATCCCTCCACCGGGTCCGCGTGGCCGTTCGCGAAGCCGTTCGTGTGGCCGTTCGTGTGGCCGTTGGCCTTGCCGTTGGCCTTGCCGTTGGACGCCCCGTGGGACGTGCCGGGCAGCTCACCATTCGACGCGCCGTTGGCGTGACCGTTGGTCTTGCCGTTGGCGTGACCGTTGGTCTTGCCGTTGCTCTTGCCGTGGGTCTTGCCGTTCGAGCGAGCGTCTGCGCCTGCAGGTTCGAGTGAGAAGGCGGGCGTCCCCAGGCGCAGCAGCGAGAGCTGACCGAGGAGCTCGGCGTTGCGAGACGCCCGCGTCGAGTCACTGTCGAACAAGACCTCACCTTCGGAGGTCTCTTCGGCGACACCCTCCACCCGGACCGGGTTGATCTCGACGGGAGGCGCCTCGATGCGGTTCAGATGCCCCCGCTTGAGCAGCGCCTTGCCCTTCTGGTTGCGCGCACCCACCGGGAAGTTCGCCGGGCTGATGATCTTGACGCTGCCGTAGCTGCTCTCGACCTCCAGGCCCTCCTGGGGGCTCCGGCTCAGGCGGTAGTCCAGCACGTAGTCGCCCTCGTCCATCTTCACGACGCCCAGGCCCTTGGCGTGGCCCTTGAACAGGCTGATCTGCTCCAGCGGGAAGATCAACACCCGGCCCTTGCGCGTGGCCAGGCAGACGTTCTCGTCGCCCAGCACCAGTGTGACCGCGACCACCCCGTCGGGCTGCGACTCGGGCGCGGTCTCGTCGAGGCGGATGATGCTGCGACCAGCCGCCGTGCTCGGCTCGAGGTAGTTCTCCAGCGACATCCGCACCGCGGCGCCCTGGCGGGTGATGGCCAGGAAGTGCGGCCGGGGCAGCTCATCCGGGGTGATCAGCGCCTTGGGGACCTCGGGCAGACACCGCGGATCGGTGCAGATCACCCCGACCAGCCGCTCACCGTCCGAGAACCCGAAGTGCGCCTGGATCGGCTCGCCGTACCCGCTCGTCGACAGGGTCTTGTCGACGAGCATCGTGTACGCCTTGCCGAGGTTCGAGAAGAACACCACGGACTTGCGCGTCGTCGTCGCCATCACCCAACCGAGCGCGTCGCCGTCGCGGATGCGGATCTTGTCGAGCGCGTTGTAGGTGCGCTGACGCTTGATCCAGCCGTCCCGGGTGACGATCAGGGTGGTCTCCTCGTCGACGATGTAGTTGTGGGCCGAGTAGTCGAGCTCCTGCTCCGGGACGCGGATGATCGAGCGGCGCTTGTCGCCGTACTTCCGGCCCAGCTCCTTGAGCTCGTCCTTGACGACCTGCCAGCACGCCGCCTCGCTGGCGAGCAGCTCACGCAGCTTGCGCGCCTCCTCCTGCTTGGCCGCCAGCTCCTCGAGGATGGCCTGGATCTCCATCCGGGCCAGCTTGTACAGCCGCGTATCCAGCACCGCCTCGGCCTGCTCCTCGGCGAGCTCGAAGCGCACCATCAGCTTCTCCCGCGCGTCGACCTTGCCGTCGGAGCCACGGATGATGCGGATCGCCTCGTCGAGGGCGCCGAAGATCTTCGCGAAGCCCTCGAGGATGAAGATCCGCCGCTCCAGCTTGTCCAGATCGAACCGCAGCCGGCGCGTCAGGACCTCGAACCGGAAGTCGAGGAAGTGCCGCAGCATCTGCTTCAGATCCACCCGCGCCGGCACCCGCACCAGCGGATTGTCCGTGGGGATGAGGCAGGTGAGGTTGACGTGGAACTTCGAGGCCAGCGGCGTGTGCTTGTAGAGGTACGCCACGGCGGCCTCGGCGTCGGCGTCCGGGCGCAGCTCGCAGACCACGCGGATCTCGTCGGTGGACTCGTCGCGCACGTCGGTGAGCTGGGGCACGTTCCCCTGACCGATGTGCTCGGCGATCTTCTCCACCAGGGTCGCCTTGTTGACCGTGAACGGGATGCTGGTGAGGATCAGCTGCCGCTTTTTGCCCTCGGTCTCCACCGTCCACTCGCCGCACAGCTTCACGGTGCCCTGGCCGGTCTCGTAGATGTCGAGCAGCTCCTCGTCGGTGTTCTGGATCTGCCCGCCCGTGGGGAAGTCCGGCCCGCGCACCGACTTGACCAGCTCGGCCACGGTGGTCTCGGGGCTCTCGATCAGGCGCACGCACGCCTTGATGAGCTCGCGCAGGTTGTGGGGTGGGATGTTGGTGGCCATGCCCACGGCGATGCCGGTGGCGCCGTTGAGCAGCAGATTCGGCAGCTGGGCCGGCAGGACGATCGGCTCGAAGTACTGACCGTCGTAGTTCGGCTGGAACTCCACGGTCTGCTTGCCAATCTCGGTGAGCAGCTCGCTGGCCAGCTCCTGCAGGCGGACCTCGGTGTAGCGCATGGCCGCCGGGGAGTCCCCGTCGAGGGAGCCGAAGTTGCCGTGGCCGTCCACCATGGGGTAGCGCAGCGAGAACGGCTGGGCCATGCGCACCATGGCGTCGTAGATCGCCTGATCGCCGTGCGGGTGGTACTTGCCCATGACCTCACCGACGACCAGCGCCGACTTGCGAAAGCGGCTGTCGAAGGTCAGGTGGAGGTTGTTGTACATCGCGTACAGGATGCGCCGCTGGACCGGCTTGAGCCCATCGCGGATGTCCGGCAGCGCGCGGCTCGTGATGACGCTCAGCGCGTAGTTGAGGTAGCTCTCTCGGGCCTTCTCATCCAGGGGAATGGTCTCGATCTTCTCAATCATGCGGGCGCCTTCCTTTCATCGCCGTAGCAACCATCGCCGGCCGGGCGGTCTCCGTCGCTGGATGGCCCCCTGCCCTGATCCCTGGCATCGGCGCTCCAGCCGTCCTCTGCGGACACAACGCTAATCTATGCGCATAGGTGAACACCCGTCAAGTGCACAAATGAATACGCCTTCGATTCCCCCCCGAGGCCCGTCCGCACCGGGCCCGACACACCCTGCAGGCTATCCCACCCCGGGCAGATCGGAAGTTTCTTCCTCACCGCACGCTCGACAAAGCATCGCGCGCACGGTACTCCTCCCTCACGACCGCCGTCCGCGCCTCCCCGTTTGGTTCGGATCCATGCCCAACGCCGCCGACATCCTGATCGTCGAACCGCACCCCCGGGAGCGGGCCCACTTCGAGCGCCTGCTGCTCGGCGCGGGCCATCGGGTCACCCTCACCTCGACCCCGGCCGGCGCCCTCCACCACCTCGACAACCACGCCACCGACCTCGTCCTGATCGGCTCCGGGGTGGCCGGGGACGAGGACCTGGGCCTGCTCGACGCGCTGCGCGCACGCGCCGGGCTGCTCCAGCTGCCGGCCATCGTCGTCGCCCGCGCCACGGACGAGCACCGGACCGGCCTGCTGCTCAAGCGCGGGGCCACCGACGTTGTGCCCGAGCATCGCGCTGCCGCCATGCTGGTCCCCCACATCGCCCACCTGCTCGACCTCCGCCAGCACCCGCCGACGCCGAGCGGCCCGTCGTCCTCCGGCCCCATCACGGCGTGGTGCTGCCGGGCCTGCCGCACTGGCCTGCGCCACGCCGATCGGGCCTGCCCCCACTGCCGCGCCGTCCCGCCGCCGGAGGGCTGGCCCCCGATCACCTCCTCCCGCTTCGTCGACCTCGGCCACACCATCGACGGGCGCTACCGGCTCGAGCAGGTGATCGGCGAGGGCCGGGTGGGGGTCGTGTACCGGGCGACGGAGCTGGAGAGCCTGGCGTGGCATGCCATCAAGGTGATCGACCTCTCCCAGGACCCCCAGCGGCCCACCGACGCCCGGCTCGAGGACCGGATCGGCCGGGAGGTCCAGGCCCTCGTCGCCCTGCACAGCCCCCACGTCGTGCGGATCCACGACTTCTGCCACCTTCGTCCGGGCGCCTTCGGCCTCGTGATGGACTTCATCCCCGGCCAGAGCCTGCTCGATCACCTCGACGAGCACGGCCCGCTGAGCCCGGCCACCGCCCTCGACGTGTTCGATCAGATCGGCCACGCCCTGGCCGAGGCCCACGCCCTCGGCATGGTCCATCGCGACCTCAAGCCCGACAACGTCATCCTCAAGCCCCACCGGGACGACGAGTTCTTCGCCACCCTCCTCGACTTCGGCCTCGTCGAGATCCTCCAGCCCGCAACCGACGATCGCGGCTTCTTCGGCACCCTCACCTGGGCCTCGCCGGAGCAGCTCCGCCCCGGCCACACCGTCGACCACCGCGCCGACGTCTACAGCTTCGGCGCCGCGCTCTTCCACGCCATCGCCGGCTCGCCGCCGTTCCGGGCCACCCACCCCGCCGCCATGCTCTCCCAGCACCTCAAGGCGCCCATCCCGCGCCTCACCGAGCGCCTCCAACGCCCCGACGACACCATCCTCCTCCCCATCGACGACCTCCTGCAGCGCCTCATGCAGAAGTCCCCCGACCAGCGCCCCGGCTCCATGCGCGAGGTCCTCGACGCCTTCGCCACCATCCGCACCCGATGGCGACAGTCCGGCCAGCACCGCGCGCGACGGTAGTGCACACATGCATAAAATACATAAATTTCAACAACTTACCGATGCAGTCCGGCTCCGGCTCCGAGCCGCGGACCCGAGCGCCTCAGCCCCCGCCCGGCGCCCGGGTCAGCCGACGCATCAGCCGTGACAGCTCCATCAACGTATGCTGGGAGGTATAACGTCCCTTCTGGATGATCCGCTCCACGTGCCCGCGAAGCCGCTCGGTGTCCTGACGGGTCAGCTCCTTGGCCGTCACCACGATCACCGGCAGCTCCGCCGTCTCCGGCGACGAGCGCAGGACGTCCAGCAGCTCGAAGCCGTCCATCTCCGGCATCATCAGGTCCAGCACCACCACGTCCGGCCGCGACGCCACGATCGACGCCAACCCCAGCCGGCCGTTCTCGGCCACCTCCGCCCGCCAGCCCGCCCGCTCCACCGTCCGACGCATCATCTCGCGCGCGTCCGCCTCGTCCTCCACGATCAGCACGCGGCCCTGCGGACCCTGCTCCCGATAGCCGTCCAGCACCTCGATCAGCCGCTGGCGATCGATCGGCTTGACCAGGTACTCCGTCGCCCCCAACGCGAACGCCATCGTCGGGTTGCCCACCATCGTCAGCATCACCACCGGGATCGACGCCAGGTCCGGATCGCCCTTGATCGCCGCCAGCACCGACCAGCCGTCCATGTCCGGCATCAGCACGTCCAGCGTGATCGCGTGCGGACGCAGCCGCCGGGCCAGCTCCAGTCCCTCTGGACCCGAACGGGCGCAGACCACCCGGTAGCCGTCCCGGCTCAAGAATCGCGTGAGCAGGTCGTGCACCGTCGGATCGTCGTCGATGGCCAGCACCACCCGCTCGTCCGAAGCCTCCCCCACCCGCTCCGCCGAAGCGCTCGCCGCGGCCCCGCTCAGCGCATCCCGCGCCGCGTTCACCACCAGCCCCTCGTCGATCGGCAGCACCACCCGGAACACCGAACCCCGGCCTGGCTCGCTCTGCGCCTGCACATCACCGCCCATCAGCCGACAGAAGTGACGGCTGATCGCCAGCCCCAGCCCCGTCCCGCCATACCGCCGCGTCGTCGAGCTGTCCGCCTGCGTGAACGCGTCGAACAAAGCCTCCAGACGACTCTCCTCCACCCCGATCCCCGTGTCCCGCACCTCGAACACCACGTGCGAGATCTCGTCGATCACCTCCAGACCGAGCTGCATCACGATCTCGCCCGACTCGGTGAACTTCGCCGCGTTGCTCAGCAGGTTGAACAAGGTCTGCCGCAGCTTCGTCGTGTCCGTCCGCAGCCGGTGCACCCGCGCATCGAGCACCACCGCCAGCGTGTTGCCGTTGCGCTCCACCAGCGGACGCACCGTCTCCACCACCCCCTCCACCAGCGGCAGCAGCTCCACCACCTCCCAGTGCACCTCCATCTTGCCCGCCTCGACCTTCGACAGGTCCAGGATGTCGTTGATCACCGCCAGCAGATGGTTCGCCGCCGCCTCGATCTTGCCCAGATCCGACAGGAACGCCTTCGCACCCGTCTCGCTCGCCTCCTCCCGGATCAGCTCCCCATACCCCAGGATGGCGTTGAGCGGCGTCCGAAGCTCGTGGCTCATGTTCGCCAGGAAGCTGCTCTTGGCACGGCTCGCCTCGATCGCCTCGTCCCGCGCCTGCCGGAGCTCCGCGTTCAGCCGCTGCTGGCGCGCCGACGCCTCCTCACGCTCCGTCACATCCCGCGCCTGGGCCAGCCACCGCGGCGGCACCGAGCCCTGGATCATCCCCACCCGCACCTCCACCGGGTACGCCGACCCACCCTTGCGACGGAACATCCCCACCCGCGTCCGCACCTCCCCCGACGCCATCGCCTGATAGGTCGTCCCCGGCCGGAACGTCGTCTCGAACATCGCCAGCGTCGTCCCCGGCGCCAGCAGCTCCTCCCGGCTGTACCCCAACACCTCGCACGCCCGACCGTTCACCTCCAGCAGCAGCCCCTGCGCGTCGTGCACGAAGATCGCGTCCGCCGCCTGGTCCACCAGGCTCCCCAGCTTCGCCTCGCTGTGGCGCAGCGCCTCGGCCGACTGACGCCGCTCGCTCACGTCCTTGAACGTCAACACCGCCGACAGCCCCGACGGACCCCGCTCCGACGGCGCCAGCGTCACCGACACCGGCACCTTCGCTCCGTCCAGCCCCGTCAGCTCCGCCGCGTCGTCCACGATCGAGACGCCCTGACGCAGCAGCTCGAGCACCATCTCCGGCGACAGCCCCCCCTCGTGATCCTCCGCCCACAGCGTGAACCGCGACAACACCTCGCGCCCGGCCCCCAACCACTGCCGCGCCGCCGGGTTCGCCAGCACCACGTGCCCCGCCCCGTCCAGACCGCAGAAGCCGTCCGGGAACGCCGCCACCGCCACCCCCAGACCGCCGTCCGACGGCGGCTCCACGTCGAGCTCATCGAGCAGCGACGCCCACGCCTCGATCCCAGGCGGCGCCGTCGCATCCTCGATCCCCGCCCGCCTCAGACGCTCTCTAAGCCATGGCCCCATGTCACTCCTGCACGATCGCGATGCGACGCCCGGCGCCGCGGCTTCCCCGCTTCGTCACCATAGCCCACCCCGAGGAGCCCGGTCAAAGACGCCCACGACCGCCCGACCCCTCCCGACACCCTCGTTCGCCCGCTGCACGTTCCAGGCTGGCATCCGCGCCAGCCCATGCGTATATTAGGCGCCACCTGGCCGCCCGGCAGTGAAAGTGACGGCTGCGAGTCTGCGCGACCCCATCTGGGCTGGTGGCTTCGGCCTCCTCGACACGATCCTTCGACACCCACGTCAACCCTGTCCCCATGGGACACGGTGGCAAAGCGACACCTTCGCGAACAAAACCGACGCGACGCCAGCTCGACGCCAGAGCCCCGCTGATGCGCCCCAACGGCGCCCGCGCACGGCATCGACACCCCTGGCCACTCGCCTCGCACCAAGGAGACCCCGGTATGAGCTTGAATGGAGGCCTGGTCGATCGTATCGCTGCATTGCAGGACTACGAGCGCTACGAGGATCTGCACTGGGAGGGCTCCTTCGAGAGCTACCTCGACCTCGTCCGGGACGACCCGCGCATCTGTCGGACCGCCTACCGGCGCGTCTACGACATGATCCTGTCCGCCGGCAAGGAAGAGTACATCGACAACAAGAAGCGCATCGTCCGCTACAACTTCTTCAAGGACGAGAAGAACAACGGCAAGGACGCCATCTACGGGCTCGACATCCCGCTGATGCGCCTCGTCAACGTCTTCCGCGCCGCCGCACACGAGTACGGCACCGAAAAGCGCATCATCCTCCTGCACGGGCCCGTCGGCTCCTCCAAGTCCACCATCGTCCGCCTCCTCAAGAAGGGCGTCGAGGAGTACTCCCGCACCGAGGCCGGCCGGATCTTCACCTTCGAGTGGACCCTGCCCCCCGAGCTCGCCCACATCGCCGGCGGCCAGGAGGTCTTCCCCGACCCCATGCACGAGGAGCCCATCAAGCTCATCCCCGAGGAGTGGCGCGCCCAGGCCTTCAAGGAGCTCGGCATCGACGACAACGAGTTCACCCCCCGCATCCGCGGTGAGCTCAACCCGGCCAGCCGCATGATCTTCCGCGAGCTCATGGAGCACTATCGCGGCAACTGGGCCAACGTCGTCCGCCACATCCGCGTCAAGCGCCTCCTGCTCAGCGAGAAGGACCGCCTCGGCATCGGCACCTTCCAGCCCAAGGACGAGAAGAACCAGGACTCCACCGAGCTCACCGGCGACATCAACTACCGCAAGATCGCCATCTACGGCTCCGACTCCGATCCCCGCGCCTTCAACTTCGACGGCGAGTTCAACATCGCCAACCGCGGCATCATCGAGTTCATCGAGATCCTCAAGCTCGACGTCGCCTTCCTCTACGATCTCCTCGGCGCCACCCAGGAGCGCAAGATCAAGCCCAAGAAGTTCGCCCAGACCGACATCGACGAGGTCATCATCGGGCACAGCGTCGCAGGCCGCGAGCCCATCCCCTACCGCTTCGACGGCCTCACCTGCTGGGCCACGCTGGAGTCCCTCCACGAGCGCTTCCAGCACGATCCCACCGGCCTTGAGGTCCTCGCGTACGATTTCGACCAGCAGCGCGTCGCCTGGACCCCCGTCAAGAGCGTCTTCCGACACCACTTCTCGGGCAAGCTCCTGACCACCTCCCAGAAGTGGGGCTGCGTCGAGACGACCCCGAACCACTCCATCTACAACCGCCAGGGCGAGTGCTTCTACCCCGAGGAGAACATCCACGAGAGCCACCACGAGGTCATGGCCCTCCGCACCTTCGGCGAGGCCCTCAACACCTCCACCCTCAAGATCGTCGACGCCGCGGCCGGACTCGAGGGGCTCCTCGATCACACCGCCCGCACCACCTCCGACGGCGGCGAGATCACCCGACCTTGCGAGCCGGGCCAGGTCCGCCTCGACAAGCCGCGCCACGCCACCGCCTTCAAGGCCGTCTACGACGTCCAGAGCGACGCCGAGACCCTCAAAGATCTCCTGACCGTCCTCGTCTGGTACGCCACCGAGGGCCACGTCAACGGCACCAACGGCGGCATCGTCATCTCCCAGGCCAACCCCGACGAGCTTGAGCGCGTCCGGCTGGCCTACCAGCACATCTCCAGCGCAGGCGGCTCCATCGACAAAGGCGCGAAGACCGACTCCGCCTGGCGCCTCTACCTCAGCGCCGAGATCATGGCGAAGATCGCCGTCCACCACTGCGGCGAGCTGTCGGAGCACAAGCGCCTCCCCGACTTCCTCTTCAACCTCCCCCGACCCTTCCTCCAGCACGCCTTCGATGAGCTCATGCGCACCGATGGCTCACGCAAGCTCACCACCATCCTCGAAGAAACCGCATCCATCGAGTATAAAAACAACTTCTTCGAGTACAAGACCATCTCCCCCCTCCTCGCCGCCCAGGTCGCCACCCTCGCCACCCTCCTCGGCCACGACTACAGCATCTATCGCGCCGAGCGCGACGAGCGCGCCCCCGCCTACCGCGTCCGCTTCGTCTCCGGCGAGGGCAAGCAGGGCGGCCGCCACAAGACCTTCGAGACGCGCGTCCACGCCCGCGCGGTCGAGGACGCGTGGGTCTACGACATCGAGTGTGTCGGCATCCACAACTTCGTCTGCGGCGTCGGAAACATCGTCTGCCACAACACCAACGAGCCCGAATACCGCAAGCTCCTCGGCAACGAGTACATGGAGGCCCTGCGCGATCGTACGGTCAAGATCGACATCCCGTACATCACCAAGCTCGGCTCCGAGATCAAGATCTACCGCAAGGACTACTCCCCCGAGCGCGTCCGCGGCAAACACATCGCCCCCCACACCCTCGAGATCGCCGCCATGTGGGCCGTCCTGACCCGCCTGGAGGACCCCAAGAAACACAACCTCTCCCTGCTCCAGAAGCTCAAGCTGTACGACGGCAAGACCCTGCCCGGCTACACCCAGGACAACATCAAGGAGCTCCGCAAGGAGACCGTGCGCGAGGGCCTCAACGGCATCTCCCCCCGGTACATCCAGGACAAGATCTCCAACGCCCTCGTCAGCGACCGCTCCGAGTCCTCCATCAACCCCTTCATGGTCATGAGCGAGCTCGAGAAGGGCCTCGACGGCCACTCCCTCATCACCAACGAGGAGGAGCGCAACCGCTACCGCGAGCTCCTCGGCGTCGTCCGCCAGGAGTACGAGGACATCGTCAAGAACGAGGTCCAGCGCGCCATCAGCGCCGACGAGGAGGCCATCTCCAAGCTCTGCGGCAACTACATCGACAACATCAAGGCCTTCACCCAGCGCGAGAAGGTCCGCAACAAGTACACCGGCCAGTACGAGGAGCCCGACGAGCGCCTCATGCGCTCCATCGAGGAGAAGATCGACATCGCCGACTCCCGCAAGGACGACTTCCGGCGCGAGATCATGAACTTCATCGGCGCCCTGGCCATCGAGGGCAAGCCCTTCCGCTACGACACCAACGAGCGGCTGCGCAAGGCCCTGGAGCTCAAGCTCTTCGAGGACCAGAAGGACTCGATCAAGCTCACCTCCATCGTCTCCAACGTCGTCGACAAGGAGACCCAGGAGAAGATCGACATCATCAAGCAGCGCATGATCCGCAACTACGGCTACAACGAGGAGTCCGCCACGGACGTCCTCAACTACGTCGCCTCGATCTTTGCGCGCGGCGACTCCAAGAACTGAGCGTCCTGATCGCGCCATGACCTCCCTCCGGGGCCGCGTCCACGGACGCGGCCCCGGGCGGGAACGCCTGCAACAACCGGCCGCCCCCCGCGGTCGATGCCGCCCCGAGCCCACGCGCCCACGGGCGGCATCCTCACCCCGGCATTGCCATGAGCCGCATCGGACAAGACCACAGCCGCTTCCGACAGATCGTCCGGGGCAAGATCAAGCAGAACCTCAAGAAGTACATGTCCCAGGGCGAGCTGATCGGCCGCCAGGGCAAGGACACGGTCTCGATCCCCATCCCCCGGGTCGACATCCCCCGCTTCCGGTTTGGCCAGCGCGACACCGGCGGTGTCAGCCACGGCGGCGGTGAGGTCGGGGACTCGCTCGGCGGCGATCCCCAGGGGCCCGGCAAGGGCCAGGGCGCTGGCGACCAGGCCGGCGAGCACGGCCTCGAGGTCGACGTCAACCTCGACCAGCTCGCCGAGATCATGGGCGAGGAGCTGGAGCTGCCCCGCATCGAGCCCAAGGGCAAGGAGACGCTGGAGACGGTCAAGGAGCGCTACACGGGCGTCCGCCCCGTCGGCCCCGAGTCCCTCAAGCACTTCCGCCGCACCTACAAGCAGGCGCTCAAGCGCCAGATCTCGACGGGGACCTACAACCCCGACGCGCCCATCGTGGTGCCGGTCCGCGAGGACAAGCGCTACCGGGCCTGGACGGAGGTCAAGCAGAAGCACGCCAACGCGGTCATCATCTACATGATGGACGTCTCCGGCTCCATGGGGGACGAGCAGAAGGAGATCGTGCGCATCGAGTCCTTCTGGATCGACACCTGGCTGCGCAGCCAGTACCACGGCATGGAGTCGCGCTACATCATCCACGACGCCACCGCCCGCGAGGTGGACCGCGACACCTTCTTCCACACCCGCGAGAGCGGCGGCACGATGATCAGCAGCGCCTACAGCCTCTGCAATAAGCTGATCGCGGCCAACTACCCCGCCGACGAGTGGAACATCTACCCCTTCCACTTCTCCGATGGCGACAACTGGTCGGTGGACGACACGGCCGAGTGCATGCGGATCCTGACCGATCAGATCCTGCCGGCGAGCAACCTGTTCTGCTACGGCCAGGTCGAGTCACCGTACGGCTCCGGCCAGTTCATCAAGGATCTTCGCGAGCACTTCGTGGACCACGAGAAGGTCACGTTGAGCGAGATCAAGAACCGCGACGCCATCTTCAAGTCCATCAAGGAATTTCTCGGAAAGGGCAGGTGAACCCATGACGCTTCCTCGTCATCTCTGGGATATCAAAGAGAACATCCGCGAAATCGCCGAGAAGCTGGGCCTCGACTTCTTCGAGACCATCTTCGAGATCGTCGACTACAAGCGGATGAACGCCATCGCGGCCTACGGGGGCTTCCCCACGCGCTACCCCCACTGGCGCTTCGGCATGGAGTACGAGCAGCTCGCCAAGAGCTACACCTACGGCCTGTCGAAGATCTACGAGATGGTCATCAACAACGACCCCTGCTACGCCTACCTGCTGGAGGGCAACAACCTCGTCGACCAGAAGACGGTCATCGCCCACGTCTACGGTCACTGCGACTTCTTCAAGAACAACTATTACTTCTCGAAGACCAACCGCAAGATGATGGACGAGATGGCGAACCACTCCACCCGGGTGCGCCGCTACTTCGACCGCCTCGGCGTGGAGAAGGTCGAGTCGTTCATCGACGTCTGCCTCTCCATCGACAACCTCATCGACTACCACTCCCCCTACATCGTCCGCCAGCGCGAGCACGCCGAGGAGGAGGAGGCGGTGGAGGTGCCCCGGCTGCGCTCCAAGGACTACATGGAGCGCTACATCAACCCGCCGGAGTACATGGAGGAGCAGCGCAAGAAGCTCGAGGCGGAGCGCGACAAGGCGCGCCGCTTCCCCGAGCACCCCTCGAAGGACATCATGCTGTTCCTGCTCGAGCACGCCCCGCTGGAGGGGTGGGAGAGCGACATCTTATCATTGATCCGAGAGGAGGCGTATTATTTCGCACCTCAAGGCATGACTAAGGTGATGAACGAAGGGTGGGCCAGCTACTGGCACTCGGTCATCTGCACCCGGCACGCCCTGACCGGCAACGAGATCATCGACTACGCCGAGGCCTACGCTGGCATCGTCGCGGTGCAGCCGGGCGGCTTCAACCCGTACAAGATCGGCATCGAGCTCTACCGCAACATCGAGGAGCGGTGGAACAAGGGCCAGTTCGGCAAGGAGTGGGACGAGTGCGACTCGATCGCCGAGAAGGAGAGCTGGGACAAGCAGCTCGGCCTCGGCCGGGACAAGATCTTCCAGGTCCGATCGATCTACAACGACGTCACCTTCATCGACGAGTTCCTGACCGAGGAGTTCGCCCGCGAGCACGGCCTGTTCACCTTCGGCTACAACCGCAAGGCCCGCGAGTGGCAGATCGAGAGCAAGGAGTTCGGCGAGGTCAAGCGCAAGCTGCTCGACCAGCTGACCAACTTCGGGCATCCGTACATCTATGTGAAGGACGGCAACTACGCCAACCGCGCCGAGCTGCTCCTGCACCACAAGTTCACCGGCTCCGAGCTCAAGATCGACTACGCCCGCGACGTCCTCCAGAACATCCAGCGCATCTGGAAGCGGCCCGTGAACATCGAGACGATGATGGACGGCAAGGGGCGCCTCTACACCTTCGATGGCAAGGACCACACGGACAAGGCCATCGAGTACCGCCCCGTCTGACCCCGTACGGGGCCGGCTCCCCCGGCCCCACCACCGTCCACCCCCGAGGTGCCCATGTCCACCGATCAGGTCCAGATCCTCGCCCGAGAGCTCGGGCTGCACGGCGACGCCGTCGAGCTCATCCGCGTCCTCCCCCTCGTCTATGTCGGCTGGAGCGACGGAGCGCTCCAGGCCGAGGAGCGCGCCATCATCAAGGAGCACGCCGCCACCCTCGGCATCACCTCCCCGGAGGCCCTCGACCGCCTCGGCGCCTGGCTCGACGAGCGCCCCGACAAGGCCTTCCTCGACAAGGGCCTCAAGCTCCTCTCCACCCTCCTGGCCACCCTCCCCTACGACGACGCCAAGCAGGCCAGCGCCGACATCACCGACCTCTGCCAGGCCGTCGCCCGCGCCGCCGGCGGCCTCGTCGGCCACGAGGTCAAGGTCGAGGCCGCCGAGCGCGTCGCCATCCAGAAGGTCATCACCCGCCTCAACCTCGGCAGCCGCGTCGCCACCCGCAAGCTCCTGCGGGACGTGATGGAGCTGCGGGAGGGCTGAGGCGCCGACGCCGCTGCAACCGCATCGAGGTGGCGCGAGGGAGCTCCCCCGCCGCTGCAACCGCGCAGCAAAGCTGCGCGGGCAGCGTCGACCCCTCGTAAACGAGGGGTGCTCGGGCTCTCTGTCTACCCGAGGTCTCGGGTTCACGACTCGAGGCGCGACGAAGATCCCAATCACGACGTGGCGATTTTGCCTTAATTTTCAGATAGTTACATGCCAAGCATGGATAGGCGCGGCCTGTTCTGACCTGCCGGCCAGTCGAAGTCCGCGACCGTGCCTCAAGACGTGAACCCCAGTCCGCGGGTAGACAGAGAGCCCGAGCACCCCTCGCCTGCGAGGGGTCTTCGCTGGCCGCGAGGCTTTAGCCGAGCGGTTGCAGCGGAGGGGGAGCTCCCTCGCGCCACCCCAAACAAACTTCCGCCCTCCCCTTAACGCCCCCCTCCTCCCCGTGTCTCCCTCGTGTGCCCGCGCCGTCCCGGTCGCTGGGTGATGCAAGAGAAACCTGACGACGAGGTGCGCTGTGAATCAATCGTTTGGTCGCTGGATGCGTGGCGTGGGCGTGGCGGCGATGGCGCTGATCGTGGCGGGTGCGCCGTCGATCGCGTCGGCGGAGGGCCCGAAGGACAAGCCGGCGGCGTCGAAGGACGCCGGGGGCAAGGGGGCGAAGGCGGCCAGGCGGGGCGACAAGATGGACAAGAAGGGCCGGAAGGGCGGGGCGCTCAAGGCGGCGAAGGCGTACCTGCAGGGCAATCGGCGGCTGGCGGACGCGTATATGCTGACGGGGAGCTATGGCAAGGCGGTGCATCACTTCGAGGCCATCATCGGCTACACGCCGGACCCGAAGAAGCTCGGCGCGGCCGCGGAGGAGGCGGGGGGTGATGAGGGCCGTGGGGCGAAGGGTCGGAAGGGCGGGGACCGGGGTCCGAAGGGGCGGTTGCACCGGGTGAAGCTCGAGGCGTACATGGGCGCGGCGGCGTGCTCGTGGAAGATGGGTGACAAGGCGGGCGCAAAGAAGTTTGCCGAGGCGGGGCTGGCCTACGCCGACACGCATCACCTGGACCGGGCGACGGAGCGGTTCGAGCGCTTCCTGGCCGATCCGGCGGCGGGGGCCGAGCGGGTGGCGCCGGACGCCGAGAAGCTGGAGACGGAGCTGGACGCGGCGCGCAAGGATCTGCCGTGAGCGGGCTGGCGCGCGTGGGGGGAGATCGTGGTAGGATCGGCGCGTGGTCGTTGGGCCGCGGACGTCGCGAGGCGGAGGAGCGGCCATGAGCACGGCGCTTGCGCATCCCTGGCGCATGGGCGTGGACACGGGCACCCGCGCGGGTGAGGACGTGGACGAGGTGGCGGTGGCCGCCTCGAGGAGCGAGGGACGGGTGAAGGCGATCGACGCGGCACAGCCCGGCGGGCACGCTACGACCGCTGCGGCGGGAGCGGTGGCGCACGTGGTCGCGAGCGGGACGCTGGCGGACCTCGGCGAGCGGGTCCGGACGGGGGATCGGGAGGCGTTCGGGGAGCTGGTGCGTCGGCTGCAAGAGCCGTTGTATCATGCCGTGCTGCGGATGGTCGGGCACAACGCCGACGCCCGCGACATCGTGCAGCGGGCGTTCCTGCGGGCGTGGACCGGGCGCGATCGGCTCAAGTCGCCGGAGGCGGTGCGGAGCTGGCTGTTCTCGATCGGGCTGAACCTGGCGCGCAACCACCTGCGGGATGGGGGCGGCCGAAAGTACGAGCCGGTGGAGGACCACACGGCCTCGACGCCCGCCCGGGGCGTCGCGGCGATGGTGGAGCGAGAGAACCGGGAGGAGCTGCGGGCGCTGGTGGACGAGCTCCCGGACCGTCAGCGGCAGGTGATCACCCTGCGGATCGACAGCGAGCTGGGCTTCAAGGAGATCGGGGAGATCCTTGGGTGCACGGAGGGTGCGGCGAGGGTGAATTTTCACCATGGGCTGAAGCGTTTGCGAGAGCAGATGGCGGGGCGTGAGGCGTCCTTGACGACGAGTGGGTCGCGATGAACACGCACGACGACGAGATGGAGCCGAGGGAGGGCGCGCTGGCGCTGCTGGCGTCGGAGCCCGAGCTGGAGGCGGCGTTCTTTGAGGCGCTGGACGGCGGCCCGGAGAGCGAGGCGTTGCAGGCCTGGCTCGCCGCCCACCCCGAGGCGGCGGCGGAGCTGGACGAGCTCCGGGCGGTGCAGGGGGCGCTGCGGGGCGACCGGGAGGCGCGATCGCCGGGGCCGCACTTCTTCGAGGCGCTGCACGCCGACATCATGGCCGAGCTGGACAGCGGGGACGCGCCTGGCGTGGTGGAGCTGCAGGGGGGCGAGGTGGCCCCGATGGCGCCAGCGGCGGAGGGACAGTCGTGGTTCGCGTGGCTGCGGGCGCTCCTGATCGACCGTCCGTCGGTGTCGTACGGCTTCGGGATGGCGTTGGCGCTGCTGGGGATCGTGCTCTGGGCGCTGGCGGGGGCCGGAGACGTCCGGCCGGGCTCGTCGGAGGTCGCCGTGGGAGCCGACGCAGGGACGGACCTGCCGGCCGCGGTGGCGAAGCTGCCCGCGGCCGAGCGGGAGGAGCTCCGGGCGATGGCCGCGCAGATCGACATCGACGTGCTCGACGAGGACGACGACGAGGACGATGGGGTGGAGTGGAGCGGGCTCGTCGGGGAGGAGTACTCCACGGCGGAGCTGGACGAGTTCGAGGACGAGCTGAGGCGCGCGCTCTGATGGGCGCTGCAAGGTCGAAGGGGCACGCATGAGACGCGATCGGAAGGGTTCGCTTTCGTTCCTGGGGTGGGTGGGCGTGATGGCGGTGGGGCTGCTCCTGTCGGCGGCGACCCTGCTCCTGTGGGAGGAGAGCGCCCCGACGCCGGCGTGCGCCCAGCAGCCGAAGGAGCAGGAGCCCGCCGACGAGGGCGGGGGCGGGCCGAGCGCCGAGCAGCGCAAGAAGATCCTGGAGCGCATCCAGGCGCTCAGGGTCTGGAAGCTCGAGGAGGTGCTGGAGGTGGACGCGGCGACCTTGTCGCGCGTGGACACCGAGCTGCGCAAGTTTGACGACCGCCTGCTCACCAAGCAGCTCGAGCTCGAGCAGACCCAGCGCAAGCTGCGCCGGGCCGTGCACAAGGGCGCGCCCGGGCCGCGCTACGAGGCGCTGATCGAGCGCACCTTGACGCTCCGGGAGGAAGTCGACAGACTCCGCACCGAGCAGTATCGGGCGGCGGCGCGGCACCTGGCGTCGGACAAGAAGGCGAGGCTGCTGCTCTTCATCCCCGAGTTCGACAAGAAGGTTCGCCAGGTCATCCGCGAGCGACGCGAGCGCAAGCGACGCGGAGGCCGTCGCGGAGGCCGTGGGAACGATCGTCCCGACGACCTCGACGACGACGAGCCTGGCCCAGCCCCGAAACGCGCGCGGTGACCCCCGAGCCGGTCGGCGGAACGCGTGGAACGCGTTGCGCAGGACGCGCGAGCGTAGCGAGAGCGGCCGTAGGCCGGCGCCGATGTAATTGACCGAGCGTAGCGAGAGCGGCCGTAGGCCGGCGCCGATGTAATTGACCGCCTGCCCGGTCCGAGGCACGGCGCGCCGCCCTTTGGCGATGCCATCCGGAGTCTGCGATGCTCGATCCTCGCCCTTCCCCCGAACCACCGCACCGCCTGGGCCTCCTCCCGGCCCCGATGGGGCCGGCCTTGCTGCCCGAGCTGCTGACCGCCGTGCCCGGCCCCGCCTCCGTCCGGGAGGTCGAGGAGCTGGCGCTCTACGAGTGCCCGGCGATCACGGCCCGACGCTCCCGGCGCAAGGAGGAGACGGGCGTCCCCCAGGACCCGATCGTGTGGAAGCGGGCCGAGGGCGCCAACGTCTGGGACGTGGACGGCAACCGGTACGTGGACCTGACGTCGGCGTTCGCGGTGATGGGGGTCGGCCATCGGCACCCGCGGGTGGTGGCGGCGCTGGAGCGGCAGGCCTCGGAGCTGCTGCACGGGATGGGCGACGTGTTCCCGACCGAGCCGAAGATCGCGCTGATGCGCCGGCTGGCCGAGGTCGCGCCGGGGGAGCTGCGGCAGTCGATCCTGGCGCAGTCGGGCGCGTCGGCGGTGGAGGCGGCGCTCAAGACGGCGGTGATGGCGACGGGGCGCTCGGGCGTGATCGCCTTCCACGGCTCCTACCACGGGCTGTCACCGGGCGCGCTGGCGGTCACGGCGTACAAGGGCTCGTTTCGGGAGCCGTTCAAGGCCCAGCTCAACGGCCAGGTGGTGCACGTGCCCTATCCGGGCTCGGACGGCGGCCCCTTCGATGGCACGGACGCTGGCGCGACGGCCTCACTCGACTACCTGGACTATCTGTTGAGGTCGCCGGCGACGGGCGTGGAGGGCATCGGTGCGCTGATCGTGGAGCCGGTGCAGGGGCGGGGCGGCGAGGTGACGCCGCCGTCGTGGTGGCTCCAGGGCGTGCGGGAGGTGTGTACGCGGCACGGCGTGGTGATGATCGCCGACGAGATCTACACGGGCTTCGGCCGCACGGGCCGCTGGTTCGCGTGCGAGCGCTCCGGGGTGGTGCCGGACATCCTGTGCGTGGGCAAGGGGATGGGCGGCGGCTTCCCGATCAGCGCGGCCATCGGGACGCCGGAGGTGATGGGGGCCTGGGGCAGCAGCCGCGGCGAGTCCATCCACACCTCGACGTTCCTGGGCAACCCGCTGGGGTGCGCGATGGCGCTCGGCGCGATCGAGGCGCTGGTGGAGGACGGGCTGGTGACCCGCGCGGCGACCCTCGGCGCATACCTGCGCGGGAAGCTCGAAGGCCTGCGCCGTCGGCACCCCGAGCGGGTGGGCCCGATCCGCGGGCTGGGGATGATGCTGGGGCTGCCCCTGATCGGCCGCGGCGGCCATCCCGACGGCGCCGCCGCGCTCGAGGTGATGGCGGCGATGCTCGGCCGCGGCTTCATCATCCTGCCGAGCGGCGTGGTGGGGCATGTGCTGGCCTTCTCACCCCCGTTCGTCATAGAGCGCGCCCAGCTGGACGCGGCGGTCGACGCCCTTGACGCCGTCCTTTCTTGATTGTGCGGGCGCGAGAGGGTATCGATGGTGGGTGACGACGACCGACCTCGGGGTCTTGCGGCCCCGGAGCGGCGCGACGTCGCTGGCGCGATGGCCATCGCGCATCGTAACTACTTGTACCCCTGGGATATTTTCCGCCAGACACGAAGGTCCTGGCGGCCTTGAGGGGACCGATGAAGGCAGGGAGGCGCGCGTGACGGTCCGTTCGATTCCAGTGGACAGCATCGATGTGCAGGCGGGGCACAACTACCGCGAAGAGAGGGACATGCAGACCGATGACCTTGAGCAGTCGATGACGGCGCTCGGTCAGCTCCAGGCGATCCAGGTGATCGCCGCGGGGGATCGGTTTGTGGTCAACGCCGGTGAGCGCCGCCTGAGGGCCGCCCGCAAGCTCGGCTGGGAGCGCATCGACGCGCTCGTCCTCGAGGGGATGGACACGGTCGACCTCGAGCTGGCCTCCATCGACGAGAACATCGTGCGCCGTCAGCTCGCCGGGGCCTCCCTCGACCGCGCGCTCGCCCGACGCAAGGAGCTGTACATCCAGAAGAACCCCGAGACGGCCCAATACGTCGCCGGCGGCAAGGGGCGCACGGGTGGTGAGGAGGAGGAGCGGCCCAGGTCGTTCACCGAGGACACGGCCGACAAGACGGGCAAGTCGCCGCGCACTATCGAGCGCAGCGTCCGCCGCGCCGAACGGCTGAGCCCCTCCACGATGAAGGCCTACGAGGCGGGCGAGATCACCCAGAGCCAGGCCGACATCCTGGCCTCGCTGCCCCACGGCGAGCAGGAAACGCTGCTGCCGGACGTGGTGGGCAAGTCGGTGGACGACACGCGCAAGGCCGTCGGCGGCGAGTTCAAGGAGACGGCGAAAGCCCCCCCGAAGGACCGCCGGCCCATGGAGCTGCTCGAGGAGCTCTACATGCACGGCCAGAAGATCGTCGCGCTGCTCGAGGCGATGCTGCGCCTCGACGACGTCAGCCCCGAGGTCATCGAGTCGGTGTTCCAGCTTCGGGAGACGCTCGCCGAGGAGTTCGACGTCTTCGAGCAGCGCACCGGCGTCGCGGACGACCACGAGGAGGACGGCGCGCTGGGCGACCCGCTGGGCGACCCGCTGGACGACTTCCCCGAGAGCCCCCCGTTCTGAGGCACCATGGACATGGAAGGCAAGGCATGAAGGCTCGCATCGACGGCGTGGGCGGGGTCCTGATCCGGGCGGAGAACCCGCGCGTGCTCGCCCGCTTCTACCGAGAGGCCCTGGGCGTCCCGGTGGACGAGGAGCAGGACGACGGCTTCTTCGGCGAGCTGGCGACAGCCACGGGCGTGCTGCGGATCGCGATCGTGCCGCGAGACGCCGACGGCGGCTCGCTCCAGCAAGGCCGCGTCGCCCTGACGTTCCACGTCGCGGGCGACTTCGACGCGTTCGTGGAGCGGCTGGAGCACATCGGCGTGGACGTGGACTCGGAGATCGAGGACGCGTTCGGGCGGTGCGCCTACTTCCGCGACCTCGAGGGCAACCAGCTCGCCGTCTGGACGGACGCCGCGGCGCACGCCGACGGCGCGGCGGACTGAGCCAGCTCGCGCGATCGACACGCAATAACCTGTAGACAAAGGGATATTCTGGCGACGCTCAGCGGCGGGTCGCCTTCTCGTAGTCGACCATCAGGCTGTGGCCCTTCGTGTAGCTGTCGCTGACGGACTTGACCACCGTCTCCTCGAGCCGCGGCCCGATGGCGAAGACCTTGATCTCGAGCGACGCGTCCACGATGCGGCGACAGCCCCCGTCACCGAGCGGCTCGATGCGCGTCACGCCCGTCATGGAGAACTTGTCGGGGATGACCGAGGGCAGGATGCTCCACGCGATCGACCGCGTGCCCTTGGTGTGCGTCGCGGTCTCCAGGTAGCTGAACCCCTTCTTGCCCCCGAAGATCGCCCTGGCGAAGGCGGGCAGGTCCATGTTCGGGACCGTGCGGACCGTGCGCAGGATGGTGGTGGGCTTGTCCTCCAGCACGTCGACCGACATGGAGACGTCGAGGTGCTGGTCGAGCCACGCCGTGAAGCCACGGTCGAAGTAGACGGCGATGAACCGCTCAGGCGAGAACGGGTAGTCGTGGCTGACGTGCAGCGGGGTCGCCATGGCTCACTCCGACTGCGAGCGCGCTGCGTGGTGACGAAGCAGCGCGAGGGTCTCGGCAGGGCGGTTGTAGATCTCGTCGAGGTGCTGGTTCACGCTCTGCACGTCCTGGACGTACAGGTCCAACAGCGCGTCCACGACCCGGAAGGCCGCCGTGGACCCCGCCTCGATCAGCCGCCCGAACGCCCCCCGGTCCACGAACAGGACGAACGAGTCCTCCAGCGCCACCGCGTCCCGATGGCTCGGCCACCCGCGGATGAACCCGCCGAGCCCGAACAGGCTGCCCGGCGCGAAGAACTGCCGCCTGAGCGTCCGACCCGGCCACGGCAGCTCGGTCTGCTCGATGCGGCCAGCCACGAGGATGTAGCCCCCCTCGAGAACCTCCTGGAGCTTGAAGATCGTCTCGCCGTCGCGCAGCGGTCGAAGCTCGGCGATGTCGAGGAGCGCGTCGAAGTCCGCGGGCGAGAGCCCCGCGAAGTTGCGATGCCGGGTGAGCTGCGCGGTGAGCTCTTCACGGGACATGTGGGTCATGGGGCGGCCTCGATTCAAGAGCGCGTGAAGCGCTCGGCGAGCTCACGGTTGTAGCGTTCGAACAGCTTGATGCTCTCGTCCGGGCGCGTAAACAGGTCATGGATGCGCTGGGTGACGTTGACGCTGCGCTCACCGAGCGTCTCGAGGAGCTTGCGGAGGACCTTGTAGGCGGCGACAGACTGCTGCTCCTTGAGGTTCTCGAAGTCGCGACCGTCCAGCCGGTACGCTCGCGTCTCGGTCACGGCAATGACGGTGGCCGTGCGCGGCCCACCGACGATCAGCGCCATCTCCCCGACCACCGACCCATCCCCCAGGTGCGCCACCGTCACGTCGCGGTTGCCCCGCACCGTCACCTCGACCTCGCCGCGCTCGATGATGATCATGGAGTCGGCGGCGTGCCCCTCCTCGAAGATGGTCTGGCCCGCTTTGTAGCTCTCGATGGAGCAGATGCGCATCAGCTGCATCACCTCATGCGCGGTGAGCATGCTGAACAACGGGATGGAGTTGAAGAACTGGACGACCGGATCCCGGCTCAGATCCGAGCGCAGGTCGAACCTGGGCCGACTGGACAGCCGAGGGCCGCTCTTGTGGAGGGGGATCTTGTCGCTGCTATCGTGATCCGAGCCAGACATAGCCGCTCCTTTGGGGTCGGGATCCAGGCGCGTGATCCAGCCTGAGAAGCCATTCGGAAAGTAGATGCCGATGGATCCGACGTAGATTCTGGTTCCAGGCGGCGTTTGATGCGAGGGAGTGGGCCCAGAGGCCCATGACCGAGCAGAAAACCCGTCTGGGGCCAACCCAGTCTGCATCTCGGTTGAGCCCGCAGGGCAGGGGGTTCTGTGAGCGATAGCTCGCAGAAGACCCTGCATCGCGGGCTCAACCGAGATGCACGACGGTCCAGAAGATACGAGGAAACGAGGCATATACTTTTCGAACGGCTTCTGAGTCACAACCCGGCCCGCAGGGCAGGGAGCCGTGCGAGCGGTGGCTCGCAGGGGGCCCTGCAACGCGGGCCGGGTTGTGACTCACGGCGGTACAACGAGGACAACATACACGAGCCGCCGCCAATTGGCCAGCGCGGCCCCCCCGGTCACGGCAAGGGCGTAGCGCCGAACGTGGCGAGCGACATGGACGACGGACTCCCCCCCTGCAGGACCTCAGCGAGCCGGGCGATCTCGTTGTTGAAGAACACCGCCTCGACGAACCGACCCGCGCCGAGCGCGCGGCCGTAGGCATGGCTGAGGTGGCTCCAGCAGTCGTCGTGGCGCTTGCCGCGGAACAACAGCGTGGCCAGCAGCAGCTCGGCCAGCAGCTCGGCTTCGATGATCTGGAGGTTCTGGGCGCGCTTGAGGGCGTCCTCGAGGATGAAGAGGTTCCTGCGAAGGAAGGCCAGGACGGCCTCGAGCTCGATCCGGAAGGCGTCCTGGGTGGCGTGCTCGTCGAGGGCCGCGAGGATGATGTTCTCGGCCTGATCGGGGTGGGCGCGATGGGCCTGGAGGAAGGCGCGGCGGATCTGGGTGCGCGCCCACACCCGCAGCCGTCGGGTCTTTCGGGCCATCCGGTCGAGGTCGTCGAAGTGGGCCTCGATGTCGGCGAAGTCCTTGTCCCCGTGCCCCAGGTGCTTGCGGGCGTTGCGCCGGGCGACCTCGGCGAAGGTGTCCGACCAGATCAGGGAGGCCCAGGCGGCGGCGTCGATGTCCCGACACTCCTGCGCGAGCGCGACCTCGAGCTGGAGCTGCCCTCGGGCGGCCTCGACATGGGAGTCTGCGGCCTGGGCGGTGGCCAGGAGCCTGTGCACGGCCATCAGCCCGACGCGATCGCCGATCTTGAGGCGGATGCCAGCGGCCTGCCCGAGCAGCCGGTTGGCCCGGGCGAAGTCGCGGCCGAGCAGGAGCGCCGTGCCGAGGGTGGTGAGGGCGTCGGCGCGTCCGATGGCGTTGTCGTGGTCGTCGGACAGCGCCAGGGAGGTCCCGGCGTCCTCGATGGCGCGCTCGACATCGCCGAGCTGCAGCCGCGCGCGGGCGAGGTAGAGCCGGGCACGCGCCTGGACGGTGCTGGCGCCGATGACCTCGGCGAGCACCTCGGCCTCAAGCAGCGGGTCGATGGCCTTGCGCGCGTCCCCGCCCAGCAGGTGGATGTTGGCGAACTCGACGATGACGCGCGCGACACCGTGGTCGTCTGCGACGGTCTCGAAGTAGTGCCGCGCGCTCTCGAGCAGCGTCGTGGCGTGCGACAGGTCGCTCCGCTGCACGGCCAGCTCGCCGAGGAGCTGGAGCGACCGGCCAAGGAAGATGTTCCGCAGGCTGAGCGTGTGGTTGGCGTCGGCGAGCTGTCGCAGGGACTCCAGGTAATCCTCGGCCAGCGCCAGATCCCCGAGCGTCGCGTGCAGCTCGCCGAGCCGCAGCATGACGATGAGCTCCTCGGGGTCGGTGTCCGGGCTGAGGCCGAGCTGTTGGGCTGCCTCCATGCGCTGCTGGGAGAGCTGGTAGGCCTGCCGGTAGAAGTCGAGCGCGGTCTCGATGTTGAACGCCCGGTACGCGACGTCGGCGCCGTTGCGCAGGATGCGAATGGCGTCCTGGGTGTTGTTGGCAGCCATGAGGTGCGAGACGACGAGCTGCAGGTCGGCGGGGTTGAGGTCCGGGTTCCGGTGGATGATGAGCCTGGCCGCGAGCTGGAGGCTGGCCCGCGCAGACTGCCCGTCTTCATCAAATGTTTTCGCGGTGTGCACCGTGTCGTGCAGCAGAATATAGCGTGCAATAGGTGATCTAAACCAGAGCGCGTCGTGCCGCCGCTCGATGTAGCCGAACCGCAGAGCGTCGTCGATGGTGTCCTCGAGGTGCGTCAGGAGTTCCTCGTCCTGGATCTCGGTGAGGAACGTGTGCACGAGCTCGAGGGTGGCGTTCTGGCCGAGCATCGCGACGGTCGACATCAGCCTGACCGCGCGCTGGCCCTCCTCCGAGGAGACGGCGAGCTGGAGGATGCGCTGCTGGACAAGGCTGGACAGCTCGATCTGAAGCTCGGTGTGCCGGGCATCGTCCGAGAGCGCGAAGCCCTCGGGGGTCCGGATGAGCCGGTCCGAGGCGTACAGGTCGCGCAGCAGCTCGACCATGAAGCCCGGGTGGCCTCCGGTGGGCTCGTGCAGCGCCCGGACGAGCGCCGGGGCCGGCGGGGCGTCGAGCACGTCGGCCAGGATCGTGTGCGCCTTGTCGAGGGCGACGCCGCCGATCCGGAGCGTCTGGATCTCCGAGCTGCTCAGCAGCGGGCGCAACATGCGCGCCGAGATCGAGCCGTGCACGACCTGCTCGATCGCGACGGTGGCGATGATGAGCAGCCGCGCGTCCCGCATCGGATGGGACCGCAGGTACTCCAGGAAGGCGATCGTCAGCGCATCCTCGGTGTGGAGGTCCTCCATCACCCAGACCACCAGGCTCTCCCGCGCCTTGGCCAGGAAGGGGTAGCTGAGCGCAGCCAGGATCTCCTGACGCCGATCCTTGAGCTCGGCGATCGCCGACGGCGTCTCCGGATCGCGGTTCAACAACCGCAGGATCGCAGGGATCTGGGCCTGCTGGATGCCCGAGTATCGCCCGAGCGCGCTGCCCAGGTGATCCTCGAGCGAGCGCTGGGTCGTCTCCAGCCCCAGCAGGATGCAGAGGTCGCTCCACAGCCCCCCCGCCCGGATGTTGAGGCTGGCATGGTCGCGGCGCTTGAGCACGAAGATGTCGCTGTGGGACGCGGCGACCGCCCCCACGAAGGCGTCCAGCAGCCGGCTCTTGCCAATCCCCGGCTCCCCCGTGAGCAGCACGAGCCGGCTCGTGTGATCGGCAGCGACGAGGTCGAGCTGCCGACCCAGCCACCGGATCTCCCGCTCGCGAGCCGGGAAGGCCTCGGCGAGGTCGATGGCAGGGCGCTGGCCCTCGACGTTGGGCATGGAGGGGATCTGGACCGAGGCGAGGGTGGACGGACTGGCCAGGAAGGGGTGCGGGTCGATGGCCTGCAGCGCCTGCAGCAGCTCCCTGGCGTCCGTGTACCGCTCGGCCGGCGCCTTCGCCACCGCCTTCTGGATGATGGCGTTCAGCGGGTGCGTGGCCAGCGGCCCCGGCAGCTCCGGCACCGCCGTCTCGATGTGGGCGACCATGATCTGCATCGCCTGACCGATGCCCTCGAAGGCGGCGCGCCCCGTGAGCGCCTCGTAGAGGATGTGACCGAGGGCGTAGATGTCGGTGGCAAACGACAGATCCTCCTCGAGGAGCTGCTCGGGCGCCATGTAGAGCGGCGTGCCGACCACGAGCCCCGCCTGCGTGATCCGACGGAGCGTGTGATCGACGACGTCCATCCGGCGCGTCGCCTTGGCGATGCCGAAGTCGAGCACCTTGATCAGGTCGGTGTTGGGGTCGTTGCCCCGGTTCGACGGACACAGCAGGACGTTGTCGGGCTTGAGGTCACGGTGGATCATCCCCAGCCCGTGCACCTCCGAGAGGCTCTTGCAGATCTGGACCAGGGCGCGGCGAGCCCGCTCGGGCTTGAGCGGGCCGTTCTGCTTGATGAAGGTGCCAAGCGGGCTGCCCTGGAGGTTCTCCATCACGATGTAGAACGCGCCGTCCTCGGTCTTGCCGTAGTCGTAGGTCGTGATCGTGTTCGGGTGGGTGAGCTGGCTGGCGAACAGCGCCTCCCGACGGAACCGCTCGACGAGGTTCGGGTCGTCGACCGAGTCGTGATGCATGATCTTGAGCGCGACGAGCCGATCCAGATCCTCCTGGTAACACCGGAAGATGGAGGTCCACGCGCCGATGGAGATCGGCTCGATCACGCGATATCGGCCCGCGATGATGTGTCCCGGCGAGATTTCAGGACCAGCCATAGGCTGCGCTCCAAATTCAGGGAGGCGTTGGGACGCGCGCAGGCGCCGAGAAGATCGGGGTCAGGGCCAGACCACGGCCAGGGCCAGGGCTGTCCTCGAGTCCATCGGTGAGCTGGCGGAACAAGCCCGCTTCAAGGAAGAGCCCCGCCCGCAGCGCTCTGGCCAACCCATCGGCGAAGTGGACGCGCGCCTCTCCGACGCGCCCCTTCTGCGCCAGGAGCATCCCCATGAACGCCAGAGCCAGCAACGCCGGCGACAGGAGCTCCTCCTGAGCGGCCTCGCGCTCGATGGCGACCAGCGCGTCAAGCGCGTCCTCGGCGCCGACGAGCGCCGAGAGCCTGGCCAGGTGCGCGCGGACCTCCAGCGAAGCCGCGCCAGGGGTGTCCTTGACCCGCTCCAGCGCGCGCTCGAGCTGCTGACGGGCGCGCTTGGGGTGATGGTGCTCGGCGATGCGAGCGTGCCGGCACCAGGCCCGCGCCAACAACAGCGCGTGATCGGCCTCCTCCGCCATCTTCACCACATCCATGCACTGCTGCCTCGCCTCCGTCTCCTCCACCTCGCCGGAACCCAACGTCCGCGCCGACTTCCGACGGCCGATCTCGGCGACGAGGTCCGCCCACAGGAGCGAGGACCACGCCGCGCCGAAGTCGTCGTGGCGCTCCTGCCCCAGCGCGATGTCGATCTGGATCTCGCCCCGCGCCGCCGCGAGCGATCCGCTCGCCGCATACACGGCGGCCAGCATCCGGTGAGCGTGTCCCAGCCCCGCGCGATCACCGAGCCGCAGCTTGGCCTCGACAGCCCGCTCGAGGGCCTGCTGGGCCTCAGGGAGCTGCCGCGCGATGAACCGCGCGTGCCCGAGGTCAAGCAACGCGTCGGAGAGGCCGGGGAGATTCTCATCGATCTCATAGAGATCAAGCGCGATGCTGGCATCCTTGGCGGCTTGCTCAGCCTGACCTTGACGCAGGCGCACCCGCGACAAGTACAGCCGCGCTCGCGCCTGCACCGGCACCGCGTTGATCAGCTCGCCCAGCACCAACGCCTCCAGCAGCGGATCGAGCGCCGACGACGCGTCCCCGTCCAGCAGCCTCACATACGCCTGCTCCACGATCACCCGCGCGATCCCGTGGTCGTCCCCCACCTCCTCAAAGACCGCCCGCGCATCGGCCAGCACCGCGTGGGCCCGCTCCAGGTCGTTCCGATGAATGGCCAGCTCCCCCTCCAGCTGCAACACGCGGCCGCGCACCGTCGCCGTGAAGGTCGTCGCCGTGCTCTGCTCGGTCAGCGCCAGGGTGCGGGCGAGGTAGTCCTCGGCCAGCGCCAGATCCCCGAGCGTCCCGTAGATCTCGCCGAGGCGGAGCATCACGATCATCTGCTCCGGACCGTGTTGCTCCCGCGAGGTCGAGTCGCCCAGCTCGTCCTGACGCTCCTGGGAGAGCCTGAACGCCTCGAGATAGCTGTCGAGCGCCGTCTCCAGGTTGAATGCCCGATAGGCGATGTCCGCCGCACACCGCAAACACCGGATCGCGTTGGTCTTGTCCCCCGCGATCAGGGTGCGATCGACGATCTGCCGCAGCTCGTGGCCCGTCGGCTCCGGGTTGTGCGCCAACAACAGCTCGGCCGCACGCCGCAGCCGCTTGCGGGCATACTCGCCCGCCTCGTCCGGCCTGCGGGCCAGACGCGAGATGTCGTTGAACAAGATGTCGTGCGTGAGCGGGACCGAGAAGCGCAGCGCGTCGAAGCGCAGGTGCAGGTAGTCCAGCTCCAGCGCCTCCTCGATGGCCTTGTCGAGCGCCGTCAGCAGCGTGTGGTCCGCGAGCGACTCCACATACTCGTGCAGCCGACGCACCGGCACGTCCGTCCCCAGCAGCGCCACCGCCTCGAGCGCACGGATCAGGAGCGGCCCCGTCTCCGCCGTCCGCGCATGAGCCACCAGACGCTCCTTGAGCAGCGTCTCGAGGTGGGGCGGCAGGACCTCGTGGGGGGTGGCCGCGTCCAGCTCCCACGCCCCGTCCGCGTTCAGGCGAAGCTGGTCGCGGTGGTGCAGGCTCGCCAGGATCTCGACCATGAACCGCGGATGCCCCCCCGCCAGCCGCCAGATGCGCGAGGCCAGCCCCGGCACGATCGGCGCGTCCAGCACGGCGCGCAGCACCTGCAGCGCGCTCTCCTCGGTCACCCCTCCCACCCGCAGCCGGTACACCTCCGGCGGTGAACGCCGCAGCAGCGGCCCCAGCAGCCGCGCGGCGCCCGAGCCATGGGCGATCTGCTCCGTCGCCAGCGTCCCGATCACCACCAGCCGCCCGCCCCCCAACGCGTTCGCGCACAGGTAGTCCAGGAACGCGATCGTGAGCGGCTCGGCGTTGTGCAGGTCCTCCAGCACCCACACGAACACCCGCTCGGCCGAGATCCGCACGAACGGCTTGGCCAGCGCCCCGAACAGCTCGCTGCGCTGCCCCTTGAGCTCGCTGATGGCCGAGTGGATCTCCGGATCCCGCCGCAGCAGCTTGAGCAGCGTCTGGATGTGCGACTCCTGGATCGACGAGTACGGATCGAAGAACTGCCGCAAGCGCCTGGACAGCGACACGCTGGAGCTCTCCTCCAGCCCCAGCAGCAGGCTGACGTCCGCCCACAGCCCACCCTCACGCACCTCACGCCTCGGGTGGGTGTGCCGGGCCAGGAACTCGACCCCCTGGTCGCTCTTGTTCTGCAGCGCGTCGGTGAACACGTCGACCAGCCGCGTCTTGCCGATGCCCGTCTGGCCCACCAGCAGCAACACCCGCCCCGGAGCCCCCGTCCCCACGGCGTGCAGATGCCCCGCGAGCCACTCCAGCTCCACCCGCCGCCCTGGCAGTCGCTCGTCGAGCTTGTCGAGGTTGATGAGGCTGTGCGGCACCCCCTGGCCGGTCGTGGTCGGCATGCCGTTGTCCGAGCCCGTGTCGACGGACTGCATCCACCCCGACACGGCCCACGTCATCGGCAGGTCGAGCAGGAACTCGAGCATCCCGCGCGCGTCCGGGAATCGCGCCACCGGGCTCCGCGCCGTCGCCCGACGCACGATGACCGACAAAGGGTGCTTGTCCAGCGGCGGCGGCAGGTCCGGCAGCTGCTCCTCGAGGTGCCGCATCATGATGCGCATCGTGTCCAGCGAGCCGTCGTCGTACGCCGCACGCCCCGTCAGCATCTCGAACAGGATGTGGCCCAGCGCGTAGATGTCCGCCGCTGGCGTCAGCTCCTCCTCCATCAGCTGCTCGGGCGCCATGTACAGCGGCGTCCCCACCACGAGCCCCGTCCGGGTCAGCTGCCGAAAGCTCCCCGTCAGCCCATCCAGCCGCTTGATCGCCTTCGCGATCCCGAAGTCGAGCACCTTCACCTTGTCTGGCCCCAGCGGATCGCTCCCCGCTGGCCGCCGACACAGGAAGATGTTGTCCGGCTTCAGATCCCGATGCAGCACCCCCTTGTCGTGCACCTCCGACAAGCTCCGGCAGATCTGCACCAGGATGCTGTGGGCCCGCTCCGGGCTCAGCGACCCGTGCGCCGACAGCACATCGGCCAGGTTCTGACCGTCCAGATACTCCATCGCGATGTAGAAGGAGCCCAGCTCGGTTTCACCATAATCATAGATGGTGATGGTGTTTGGGTGGGTAAGCTGAGAAACGAACAACGCCTCGCGCCGAAACCGCTCCACCAGCGTCTCGTCATGCGCCGAGGCCGGATGCATGATCTTCAGCGCGACGAACCGATCCACGTCCCCCTGGTAGGCCCGAAAGACCGTGCTCCACGAGCCCCGCGCGACACGTTCGACGATGCGAAAGCGTCCAGCGACGACATCACCCACAGAGGGTTCGTCTCGGGGCACGACCACCGGTCGTGCATGGGGGTCCTTCGAAGCCACGTCGCCCTCCGTCCACAGCCCCCTATTCATAGTGGCAGAGCCCCGCCCTGTCCATCTTTGCGACGGGCGTCGCGCCAACCCGGCGGCGTCCAGATTTGCGCCGCGCACCCGGTGCACCCGGCCCTTTGCCAACGCCGTGGGGTTGTACTACGTTCCGTCTGGCGCGAGGGGCGCCAGAGGCCTCCACCGGCGGGGCCGAGCCTCGGCCCCGCCGCGTGCGGGCCCGGCACAAAGACGGAGCGACACGGCGATGACGGCGTCAGATCACACCCGAGAGGGATTCCGCCAGGCGTTGGCCCGAGGGCCGATGGTGGCCGACGGCGCCATCGGCACCCAGCTGTACGAGCGCGGCGTCTTCGTCACCCACGGCTTCGAGGAGGTCTGCCTGAGCAACCCCGCCCTCGTCCGACGCATCCACGAGGACTACATCGCCTCCGGCGCCGACCTCATCGAGACACACACCTTCGCCGCCAATCGCATCAAGCTCGCCCGCCACGGACTCGCCGATAAGGTCGAGCTCATCAACGCCGCCGCCGTACGCATCGCCCGTGAGGCCGCCGCTGGACGCGTCTTCGTCGCCGGCGCCGTCGGCCCCACCGGCATGACCCCCGGCGTCATCAGCGACCGCGAGCTCGAGGAGGTCAAGGAGGCCTTCCGCGAGCAGATCTCCGTCCTGGTCACCAGCGGCGTCGACCTCATCATCTTCGAGACCTTCCGACTCCTGAGCGAGCTCCGCATCGCCCTGGCCGCCGCACGCTCCGTCACCCACCTCCCCCTCATCGCCCAGGCCGCCTTCGACGCCGAGGAGCGCACCGCCGACGGCGCCGACCCCGCCCGCGTCGTCGAGCTCCTGCGCGAAGCCGGCGCCGACGTCGTCGGCGCCAACTGCATCGAGGGCCCCAAGCTCCTGTTCTCGGTCGCCCAGAAGATGGTCGGCCTCGGCCTCCCCGTCTCGGTCATGCCCAACGCCGGCTATCCCCGCAAGCAGGACGACCGCATGATCTACATGGCGACGCCCGAATACTTCGGCGTCTACGCCCGACGCTTCTACAAGATCGGCGTCGCCATCGTCGGCGGCTGCTGCGGCACCGGCCCTGAGCACATCACCCGCATCGCCAGCGCCAGCAAGATGATGGGCGGCGGCCAGCGCATCGAGGTCGTCGACCACGACGTCGATCCCCTCGCCCTGCCCCCCACCCCCGGCGGCATCACCCCCGTCCCCGTCGAGGACCGCACCCGCCTGTCGGCCAAGCTGATGCGCGTCTGGCGCGACCGCGTCCGCTCGCCCAACCCCGTCAAGCTCTCCCCCGACAGCTTCGTCGTCAGCGTCGAGGTCAACCCCCCGGTCGGCCTCGACCCGACCTCCTCGATCGAGGCCGCACGGATGCTGCACGCCGGCGGCATCGACGTCATCAACATCGCCGACGGCCCCCGCGCCACCGTGCGCATGTCCAACCAGGCCTTCGGCATCATCGTCCAGCAGAGCGTCGACATGGAGGTCATCCTCCACGTCTGCTGCCGCGACCGCAACATCCTCGGCCTCCAGTCCGACCTGCTGGCCAGCCACGTCCTCGGCCTGCACAACCTCGTCATCATCACCGGCGATCCCCCCAAGATGGGCGACTACCCCCAGGCGACCGGCGTCTACGACCTCGACTCCATCGGCCTGCTCCGCATGGTCCGCGGCCTCGACCACGGCCTCGACCCCTCCGGCAAGTCCATGGACCAGCCCACGGCCTTCTTCAGCGCCTGCGGCGCCGAGCCCGCCGCCCTCGACTACGACCGCGAGATCCGCCGCCTCGAGATGAAGCGCGCCGCCGGCGCCGAGTTCATCATGACCCAGCCCGTCTACGACCCCCGCGTCCTCGAGCGCTTCCTCGACGACACCCGCCACCTCGAGCTGCCCATCATGGTCGGCCTGCTCCCCCTGGCCAGCTACCGCAACGCCGAGTTCCTCCACAACGAGGTCCCCGGCATGCAGATCCCCGCCGACATCCGCGAGCGCATGCGCAAGGTGGACAGCGGCCCCGCCGCCCGCCGCGAGGGCGTCCAGATCGCCCGGGACGCTCTGATGGCCGTGGTCGACCGCGTCGTCGGCGCCTACATCATGCCTCCGTTCCGCCGCTACGCCGCGGCCCTGGAGGTGCTGGAGGGCGTCGGCTACGCGCCCGTGACCCCCAAGACCGGTGAGGAGCCCTGATGCCGAAAAAAGGAGACCAGGAGGCCGCGATCCGCGCCCAGCAGAGCGCGTCCACCATGAAGGGCGCGTTCGTCGCCATCCTGATGATCCCCGTCGTGGTGGCCCTCGGCGCCGGCATCTACATCGCCACCCAGGACCCCGCCCAGGGCGTCCCCCTCCTGCTCGGCGGCGTCGTCCTCGCCGTCTTCAACGCCCTCGTCCTCCGCTACCTGTTCGCCCGCCTGGCCAAGATGGAGGCCGAGGAGCGCTCGGCCGGCCAGGGCCCCGCCTGATCGACCCCCCGATGGTGGCTCCAGGTCAACACCTGGATCATGGTGTTCCACGATAAACAGTGCATGGACATGCACTGTACGCATGTGCATCCTGTACCCGAGGCAACCGCTGGGAACGGAGAGAGCACAGGCAGAACACGACCCATGAACACCACCACAGCAGCATCACCCCACGTGATGTCGCCGCTCACCATCGACACGGAGGTTGATGTGGCCGATAAACCCAAACCGCTCAGTCGCCGACAGCGGGACATGCTCGACATCATCACCCGCTCCCTCGACGAGCACGGACGCGCCCCCACGATCCGCGAGATCGCTGACGTCATGGGCGTCGCATCCACCAACGGCGTCAACGATCACCTCAACGCCCTCATCAAGAAGGGCTACGTCCAGCTCGAGTCCGGCGTCGCGCGCGGGGTCCGACCCCTCCACTACGCCGACGCCCGACGCTTCATGACCCGCAAGGAGCTCCTCGATGAACTCGACGAGCTCCGCGCACGCGTCGAGGAGCTCGAGGGCCACAGGCCCCGCATCGCCCGACCCCGACCCCGCCAGGCCCCCGCCTTGCCCTCCAGCGACGCGGCGTCACTTTCCGGTTGACACGACGACCAACTAGACATATGTTTAGTCATGACCGGCGACCCCCCATCGCCGGTATTGGCCTGGCAAGACACCCGGATGACCCATGCCATCCGGGTGTCTTTGCGCATCCTTCAATCAGGATGCCGCCGGCCTCCACACACCACACCCACCTGCCCTACCCCTCGAACGACCCATGCCGACCGGCCCCCCCGGCGAACCGCAGCGCCCCCTCCAGCGCCTCGCTCGCCAGGGCCCGCGTGCCGTGCTGGAACTCGTTGCGCAGCGCCTCGTGCAGCGTCAGATCCCCCTGCTCATAGGCCGACTGCCGGTCCGCCCGCATGCACACCTGCGGAAACGCCGCGATCGTCGCCGCCAGCGCCTCCGCCGCCGCCCTCCCCTGCCCGTCCGGCACCACCCGATTCACCAGCCCCAGCTGCAGCGCCTCCGCCGCGCCCACCGCCCGCCCGGTCAAGATCAGGTCCAGCGCCCGCCCCAGCCCCACGATCCGCGGCAGCCGCACCGTCCCCCCGTCGATCAACGGCACCCCCCACCGCCGGCAGAACACCCCCAACACCGCGCTCTCCTCGGCCACCCGAAGGTCACACCACAGCGCCAGCTCCAGCCCACCGGCCACCGCGTGCCCCGCGATGGCCGCGATCACCGGCTTGGACAGCACCATCCGCGACGGCCCCATCGGCCCATCCCCGTCCGGGTCCAACCGGTTCGGCGTCCCCTCCGCCACCGCCTTCAGGTCCGCCCCCGCGCAGAACGTCCCATGAGCCCCCCAAAGCACCGCCACCCGCGCCTCCCCGTCCTCCTCGAACGCCTCGAACGCCTCCACCAGCGCGTCCGCCGTCCCCCGATCCACCGCGTTCCTCCGCCCCGCCCGGTCCAGGATCACCGTATAGACCGGACCGCTCCGCTCCACCCGCACGCCCTTCGCCTCGCCCATGCCTCCACCTCCCGCACGCGCCCACACGCCCCTGGGCTGTCCGCCGCCGACCTCACCGCTGCTGACCCTGCCCCGGCATCATAGCCCCGGACGCAAGGCGGGACCACCCAACACCCACCTGTCGAGCGGTGAACTGCGGCCGGACGGTCGTGGGGACCACCCCGACCGCCCACTCCTGCTCAGCGCACGGCGTGCTTCACGCCTTCCCGATCGGCAAAGACCACATGCAATCGCTGCTGGCCGTCAATTGCAATGCTGGAGCATTCAGTCCACGGCAGCACCTCCTCCTGCCACTCGCCGTCGCGCTTGCTGACCAGAGTCGACCTGACCGACCATGGCAGCGATTCGCCACCCTCGTGAACGGCCACCACGGGAGTTCCCTCCGGTCCGATCGCCATGCTCAGGTGCCTGAGGTAGGCAAAGTGGCCACACCGATACACACGCTCCATGCCCCAGACTCCGTCCGCGTCCTGCCGCCACCATTCCACCTGCCTGCCATGGATCACCACGATGTGTGGTCGACCGGCGTGATCGAGGTCCATCACGGGCTGGTCACCCTCGCCCAGACGCGTTACGCTCCACTCATTATCAACATATAACGCATAAAACAAGTGACCGAAAGATGAATATGACACATGAATGCCGTCCGCACCGCGAGCGCTGTCCACCGCGTTGCTCCAGATGGAAGCCGGACCGACCGGCTCGAACGACCACCCGTCGCTGCCCTCACGCCAGCCGTGCCAAAGCTCTCCGCGCCGACCGAAGAAGATATCCGTTCGCCCTTCGGCGTTGCGCACGACACTGCAAGACGGCCTGGCACCTTCCGTGACCAGCTCCGACTCCAGTCCTGAAGCGGAGCTCGACCAGGAGTTCAGCCGGCCCGCAGAAGGGCCGTTCGTGACCAAGCAGCCATAGGGGTGGCCCGCCTCGTCGGTCGCGAAGTCCCCACCGGGGTCAAATCTTGTCAGGCCCATGTACCTGCCCGTCCAATCTTCCGACTGAGCATGCCTCGAAAGAACCACCATGATGTCGTCGAACCGGTCGATCGCATGCACGAAGACAGCTCCGTCGGCGACCGCGATCCGGGGCGGCACGTTGACCCATGGCTTCGAACTGTCGATGGACTCAACCACCCACGGGTCACCGTTGGCACAGCACCCGCCGATGAGGCATGCAAGCATGGAGCAGTGGACAATGTACCCGCTGATGTACCTGGCCATGACGTTGACCTTCGAACCCGACAGGGTCCTCGCTGAAACACCACCCGACCTCGGCATCATAGTCCCTGGCCCCGAACCGGACCAACCCCGTAGCACCGTCGTAGAGTCCCCCGGCGAACCCGAACGGCTGCAAGCCCGGCTGCGAGTCCGACAGCACCACCCCGAACGTGTCGTAGCGCATCCGCTGGACGACGGCGCCGGTGGCGACGTTGACGACGTCGGTGACGCTGCCGAGGTGGTCGGTGACCAGGCGGTAGGTCGCCGTGGGCGTGATCATGAGGTCGGGGACGTGGGGGAGGGAGGCGTAGAGGAAGGTGGCTTTGAGCTGGCCGGCGCCGTCGAACCACGCCACGGGGTTGAGGGCGTCCTGGTAGATCCAGGTGTCTGTGACGGCGCCGTTGACGCGGCGGCTGACACGGCGGCCGGCGCCGTCGTAGGCGTACTCGACGACGGGGCCGGAGGGCAGGGTGACGCGCTCGAGCTGGCCGAAGGCGTTGATGGCGTAGAGGGTGGTCTGGTTGGCGGCGGTGCGGGAGACGAGGCTGCCGGCGTCGTCCCAGGTCCAGGACACGGCGCCGTTGTTGATGGACAGCAGGCGGTCCTGGGCGTCGTGGACGGTGTCGGTGACGGTGGCGGAGGGGGTGGAGGCGGTGAGGCGGTTGTGGTTGGCGTCCCAGGTCCAGGTCGATTGGAGGACGCCGTTGACGCGCTCCTCGATGAGGCGGCCGTGGGGGTCGTAGGTGTAGGCGAGCGTCTCGGTCACGCCGTCCTGCTCGCGCTCGAGGGTGAGGACGCGGCCGAGCTTGTCGCGGGTGAGGATCGTCTCGCGGAGCAGGGTCGTGCCGTTGGCCGTGTGGCGCAGCTGGGAGAGCTCGCCGAAGCCGTTGGCGGTGACGGCGCTGGCGAGGGCGGAGACGACTGTGCCGGTCAGGACGCCCGAGGCCGGATCGTGGGTCAGGGTCAGGGGACCGGCGTGGGTGAGCAGGCCGTCGTCGTCGAAGGCGAAGGTGGTCTCGGGCTCGGAGTCGACCTGGAGGCCGTGGGGGCGGAGGTCGCCGGGCGTCCAGGTGCGGGTGAGGGTGTGGGTGGCGGCGCCGAAGGGACCGCCGGTCCAGGTCTCGGTCAGGGGGAGGGGGCCGTCCCAGGTGGTCGCAGTGGTGACCGCGTGGGGCGAGGTCACGGTGGCGACGCGGCCGATGGCATCGTAGGTGATGGAAGCCGTGCCGGTGGCGCTGGCGGCGATCTGGACCAGGCGGCCGGAGCCGGTGCCGGGAGGTTGGTTGTCGTCGTCGTAGACGTAGTCGATGGTCTCGGCCGTGGGCAAGGTCGTCAAGTCTGGTTGACGATCGAGGTTCCAAGCGTCGTCGGTGACGCGGGAGGGGGCGGCGCAGGCGCCGCATGATCGACGCGGCGCTGCGTGTCGGCGACAACCACAGCTCTCTCGCCCTTCTACTTCGGCAACGGTGCATACTTGTGTGGTGGACCGGAATCTTCGCCGGTCAGTTGCCCATCTGCATTCAGGAAACGCATCGGATATCTTACCAGGGTACCGCTTTCATCTAGATAGAATTCAACCTCTATTACGTCCTTTTTGCCATTACACTCCTTGTCGCCATGAGCGCGTAACCACGCCCTCGCTCCTGGCCCACTTCGTCCGTTTGAGACAACTTCGTACTGACGATCGAACCGTTCACCTATGGGCTTGAACCAGAGCATCTTCCAGGTAGGATGTGTCCACTGAGACGGCACACGTTCACATCGCCCTGACGGCCAGTCGCAACAGGCCATGGAGGGTGTCAATCCCGTCGACGCCGGAAACACGTAGGTGTTTTTCTCTCCCCCGTCCTCAAGATGGTGGTAGAAAGTTAAACCCATTGCATCCTGCATCCCTACAAAATCATCTCGATACGTCGGTTCATGGTGATGGTGCCGCACGATAGAATGCGTAATAGCAATTGCGATCAATATAGATATTATTGATATTGATATGCCGACCACATTGCCAATTAGATCACTTTTCTGTTTCTGTATCTGATTTTCGTGATTTTTCATCGCAGTGGTGAGCGTTGAGTTGAGGTTGGGGCCCAGCGTTGGAAGGGGCGGGGTCTTTCACAGCCGGACGAGCGTGGGCGGTCTGGTGGGGCGTCGAGCGTTGCACACTGTGATGCCCACGAGATGAGTAATCTAGAATTACTAGTTTTTTTGCAATATCAAGCTGAGATTTGACCGTGACCGTTCTTCGATCTGCGACATCTTGTCTGCCATGCCATACAACATTAGAAATGAACATTTGTTAGCGAAATATGCATGCTTATCTCTATTTTCACGCCCTGCCCCTCACCGCGTGCCACGCCCACGGGGCCTGCACAGAACAGTACTCTTATTTTGGATTACATTTACTTGTCATCGTCAATACCAGATTCGACCCTGCCGGGTGGATCATCCCCTGTGCGGCGGCGGGCCAGGCGGGGGCACATGCCGTTCAACACGGGGTCGATCAGCGCACGGCCAAACCAGGCCACCGGTGTCCCTCCCTGAGAGTCGGGTGGCAAGGCGGTCGCCGAATAAGGTCCACGCGCGGTGGTCCACCAGTCAAGGTGTATACTCTCTCCAACCATAGTTTTCCATGAGATTAGGGGCTGTAAAGGTAGTTCCATCTGGCAAGCCCATCAACTCACCTCTATGAGCCCGCACCAAAGTTGTTTTAGGCGTATTCGTCGCCGTTTGAGCACGTAGATAATCAAGAAAGAAAGCTGGCGCGTTCCCATTTCCAATTTCACACGCATTAAGCGTGACACACATACCGGGTTGATACCCCGGCTGCGCAAGTGTCATTGCTGCAAGATCTTCCATACTAAGTGGCTTATCAGTTCCATTGCTTTCAATCTCTCCACTTGCGAAGCCTACGTCGCTGCCGTGTCCATACCAGTTAAAGCATTCATCAGGTTCACTATTATACGCCCACGACACGATGTCCGATTTAGAACCAGGCACGACGGCCTGATTTGAGTACTTCATCGGTTTGTTGCCGTCTCTCGACTCAACATGATTCTGATAGCCTCCGTAGAGGAGTGCCCCGACGACGAGTACACCCCCAGTGACGATGAGACCCCAGACAGGACGAGAAATCTCTCCCGTGACGTCAACGAAGTTGACCGGGTCGCCTCCGACATAGGCGAACAGGTTCGTCCCCCCGTCGAACCTGACCGGGTCCTTGCTGATCCACCTCCCGACCTCGGCATCATAGTCCCTGGCCCCGAACCGAACCAACCCCGTGGCGTCGTCGTAGAGTCCCCCGGCGAACCCGAACGGCTGCATTCCCGGCTGTGAGTCCGACAGCACCACCCCGAACGTGTCGTAGCGCATCCGCTGGACGACGGCGCCGGTGACGACGTTGACGACGTCGGTGACGCTGCCGAGGTGGTCGGTGACCAGGCGGTAGGTCGCCGTGGGCGTGATCATGAGGTCGGGGACGTGGGGGAGGGAGGCGTAGAGGAAGGTGGCTTTGAGCTGGCCGGCGCCGTCGAACCACGCCACGGGGTTGAGGGCGTCCTGGTAGATCCAGGTGTCTGTGACGGCGCCGTTGACGCGGCGGCTGACACGGCGGCCGGCGCCGTCGTAGGCGTACTCGACGACGGGGCCGGAGGGCAGGGTGACGCGCTCGAGCTGGCCGAAGGCGTTGATGGCGTAGAGGGTGGTCTGGTTGGCGGCGGTGCGGGAGACGAGGCTGCCGGCGTCGTCCCAGGTCCAGGACACGGCGCCGTTGTTGATGGACAGCAGGCGGTCCTGGGCGTCGTGGACGGTGTCGGTGACGGTGGCGGAGGGGGTGGAGGCGGTGAGGCGGTTGTGGTTGGCGTCCCAGGTCCAGGTCGATTGGAGGACGCCGTTGACGCGCTCCTCGATGAGGCGGCCGTGGGGGTCGTAGGTGTAGGCGAGCGTCTCGGTCGCGCCGTCCTGCTCGCGCTCGAGGGTGAGGACGCGGCCGAGCTTGTCGCGGGTGAGGATCGTCTCGCGCAGCAGGGTCGTGCCGTTGGCCGTGTGGCGCAGCTCGGAGAGCTCGCCGAAGCCGTTGGCGGTGACGGCGCTGGCGAGGGCGGAGACGGCTGTGCCGGTCAGGACGCCTGAGGCCGGGTCGTGGGCCCCGCCTCACCGCACCGCGTGCTTGACGCCCTCCTCGTCCGCGAAGACCGCGTGCAGCCGCTGCTGACCGTCGAACGCGACATTGGTCCTCGCCGCCCACGGAAGCACCTCCTCCACCCACTTCCCGGCGCGCTTCTGGACCAGCGTCGTCTCGACGGACCACGGAAGCGCATTCGACTCCGTGACCACCACCACGGGCGACCCTGCCGTGTCGAGCGCCATACCCAGGTGCTTGATCTCCTTACTACGGCTTTGCCGATACACCAACTCGACGATCCAGACTCCCTCAGCGTCTTGCCGCCACCAATCCACCCGTGTCCCGTTGATCACCACGATGTGCGGCCGGTGAGCTCCGTCCAGTCGCATTACGGGGTAACCACCGTTGCCGAGTCGTTTTATCTCCCATTTTTCATCTACCATATGAGCATAGAATAACTTCCAGATGGATGAATACACTACATGAAGACCATTCGGGCCGCGAGCACTGTCCAGTGCGCTGTTTCCAATGGGCACTTCCGCAATAATCTCGAATGACCATGTATCGCCATCATCACGCCAACCGTGCCAGAACTCCTTGGCCCGACCAAAGAAGAGGTCCGTCCGCCCGTCGGCATCACGCGTGCCGCTGCAGGCCCAACGAGCACTCTCCGCCACCATGTTGGCCTTCAGTCCCGATCCGTCGCTCGACACGTCGTAGAGTCGCCCATTTGCAAGTGTACCCTGGATCGCGCAGCCATGGACAGTCGACACTTCGGTCAAATTGAATCCTCCTGCTTCGGAAAAATCATCTATTTCTGTAGCTACTTTGCTCCACCCTGCCATGTTAGCGTCTTGTGTAGATAAAATGATTTTCCGTGTCATGCTGTGATCCACGTAGAGTGCCATCAACCCATCGTCAGCGCCCGCGCTTATCAGGGGAGGTGCGTGGCCGAAGGCTTGACCATGGGCATCCACAACTTCAATCGTCCACGAGTTAGCATTGCGGCAACAAGACGACAAGGGCATGAATAAGACAATTATCAACATTGATGATAAGTTGTGTTTTTCGACTTTGATTATTGACATGTGATATCCATGATTTGAATTGTGGACTTAGTCTTGACGCTGATCGTCACTCGCCAAAGCAAGTGGCAGTACCGTGCAACCCCACACCTCACCAATGACTGCATGGATGAACGCAGGAGGCTCTTGACTGCTGTCGGCCGGGCGCGGCACGTGACAACAGATGTGGCGCGGATCAGCTGCTATAAGACGCCATTTGCGGGCAAGAGCGCACGAGTATTAGCTCCTTTTGCTTTATATGCTGAATCTCGCTGACACATCCGTCATTCGGGTCGGCTGCCGCTGGCGCTGGTGACAGGATTAGTTGTGTGAGCCCAGGGAGCGTTGGCGATCCTCCAGCTGAGGTGGACTAGACGGCGAAGAATGCCGTTGTCTGCGGTGGCCGACTTCGGCCACCCTCCAAGCGGGGCAGCCGAGACGGCAAGGAATCTCCTTGAGTCAATGGTACTTCCCCGGCCAATAGTATGGATATTTTGGCATTGTTACGGTTGTAACGTGAAGTAGACTTTTGTTGTATACATATCTCTTTTTTACTACAGGAGATACTGCAGCCATTAGACCGCTTGGAACGATAGACCAATTATATGCTGAAATTAGACCTTCACGAATTAGCCAATCTTCCACTGGATGTATGCAGTTCGTTACTCCGGTATACTGGACATTATTTTTCTTCATGCTCTCGAAATGACTCTCTAGATCAGCTTCCTGCTCCGCCGTCAAGTCGAGCACCAGTCCATGCGCAGCTCTGCTCTTATTTGTCGGAGTGCTCATGTAGCTGTTTCTGTCATAGTTCAGCATGTTTGTGTTTGGCTCAAATGACCAAACAGTCTCCTCAATGCGTACTGCAACATGGCCAAGCCATGACGACATCGAGACGTTTGATGGTGGAAAAACGAGAATTTCTACTTCCAGTCCATTCGTATCAACAAAATTAACCGGATCGCCCCCAGCATAGGCGAACAGATTCGTCCCCCCGTCGAACCTGACCGGGTCCTTGCTGATCCACCGCCCGACCTCCGCATCATAGTCCCTGGCCCCGAACCTGACCAACCCCGTGGCGTCGTCGTAGAGTCCCCCGGCGAACCCGAACGGCTGCAAGCCCGGCTGCGAGTCCGACAGCACCACCCCGAACGTGTCGTAGCGCATCCGCTGGACGACGGC
>Ga0210033_1000099_pt1 | contig 72294 bp, 67 predicted proteins | sample CryGeymeta201501_FD_185465 | JGI IMG/M metagenome (GOLD analysis project Ga0210033, IMG submission 185465) | Groundwater microbial communities from Crystal Geyser aquifers in Utah, USA - Crystal Geyser metaG 2015-01 (SPAdes) (version 2) | ecosystem: Environmental > Aquatic > Deep subsurface >... | reverse complement strand
CTTGCCCAGGACGCGCAGAGGCACAACCTTCGAGACCCAGTTCAGCCCGGCCACACCAACGCCGTTGTTGCTGGCTGCGCCAATCGTGCCGGCTACATGCGTACCGTGCCACGAACTATTTTCGGCAGGGTGGGAGTAGCCGCATTCATTGGCCGTCACCCAGTCGCCCGGATCATGTGGATCGGCGTCACGACCGCCGCCATCATTGGCTGTGGCTGTGTCGCTGATGAAATCGTAACCGCCAATCCAGCGTCCGCTCAAATCGGCGTGGTCAAGAATGCCGGTGTCAATCACCGCTGAATAGATGCTGGCTGAACCGGTGGTGATATCCCAGGCGGCCGGGGCATTCACGCCATAGTGATCCGCCCCAGGCGCAAAATAGTGCCATTGGTTAACATATTGTGGATCGTTGGTGGTGAGGAAAACCCCCTCGGCAGGGTTGCCGATGGGCTGCATCATGTAATCTGGCTCGGCAAATTCCACTTCCGGCAGCGCCGCCAGTTTGGCGGCAATCTCCAGCGCCTGCGGCACAGACATTCGCGCCGGCAGACGCAACACATGCGCGTCACCTGACATCGGGCGGAAATAGGCCAGCGTCACGCCAGCCGCCTTGCTCAGGTACTGCATCTGCGCTGATGTTTGAGCCGCTTCTGCTTCGACAAGATTTGCTGAAGTTTTGTACTTCACGATGATCTGATCCACCGGAACCGATTGCGCCTCGGCGGATAAAGGTGACTCAGGCCCGGAAGGATGGAAACCCTGCGCCTGAACCCCGCCCTTCCCCCCCACCGACGGGAATACGAATAAACTGGCAATCAATAACGCGAGGATGACTTTATTGAAGGGCTTGTTCATTATCATTCTCCTTGGATTTGATAAGTTGGCGGATGCCGGCTGAAGCGTTTATTCTCCGTCGGACGAACCCAGTATAAACTAACCCGCCGAATGTTCAAGTGATTGACCGGCGTTACCTGGCCTCATCCAAAGCCTTACGATTAAAACTGGTGGGCATGCTGATCGCGGCCTGCCCATTGTGTTTACTTTTAGCGGCTATCTTTGGATCAAAGGTAGGAAAGCCCCGTTGACGGTGTACGTCAACTGGATGGCGCTAGCGTTTGATGAGCGGCAATAAGACTTGGAAGCGCTGGTAGGCGACCTTCAGGTTGTACTCACTGTAATTATCATAGTCCGAATAGGCCGCCATCGCCAGGCCGGAGGGCGAGACACCGACAGCGACAAAGCCGGCCACCGAGCTGGATGCGCCTCCATAGTCAATGGTTTCGCATTGCCAATAGTTGAATGAACCGCCCGGAGGCGGCGCCCCGCAATTGCCGATGCCAAGGGGCGCCCCAACCGCCGGAGCCGGGCGGGCAACCTTCAACTTGGTTGGTGGGATCGAACTCGCGTCCTGATAGGCGATGATTGGATAGCCGGCCGAGTCCACTGCCAATGAAAGACCTATCAGTGGATAATTAGCTCCCACACTGTCCACAGGCACGCAACGCCAGCTATGCACGCCGAAATATAGGGGACCACACGCGTAGGCGTCATTACTGCTGGGGGTTTCGGCGTATTTGAGCTTGCCGTTGGTTGCATCGTAGTAGGCGATTTTCGGGTTCTCGCTGGCGCCTTTATCAACGTGCAACGATGGGTACAGGCCGACTTCCGGATTGCTACCCGTATCCCCGTCAATCGTGTCGCATTGCCAGGTGTTGCCGCCGGGACCGCAGTTGCCGATGGTGCCGACGCCGGCCGAGGCGTACATCAGGTTGCCATTGTCATAGTCGTAGTAAGCAATGCGGGCTTTGTTGGCGCTGTTCAGATCCAGCGATGGATAAAATCCAGTGGCGCCAACGAGCGAGCCGACAACGGAATCGCATTGCCAGTTGCCACCCCCACAGTTACTACTGCTCTTCATGTAAGCGTACTTCAAACCGTAGTACGCCAGGTTATCGGGAAAGTTATCGGGGTCATCGTATACTTGATAGGCGATGTGGGGGGAACCGGTCGAGTCGAATTTCAGGGAAGGATACCTGCCAATAGCATCGTTTGGGTCAGCAGAACTGTCAACCGTGGTGTAGGTCCAGCCGCAGGTAATAAGATAGCAGTGATACACGTCGTACTTGAGAGAGTGGTGGGTATTGTCATGGTAGGCGATTCCCAGATTCCAGACCAGCCCACCAGCGTAAATATCTATCGAGCTATATTGGCCGACATCGTCGAGGGTGACCACAGCCCGGCACCACCAGGAGTTATTCGGGCCGCAATTACCGCCCGAGGCGGGGCTGGCAAGCATCAGGTCACCGTGGGTGGCGTCATAGTAACTGATATAGGGGGTGCCGTCGCCCGGGTCGAAGGCGATGGAGACGTCTGTGCCGTCGCTGACGGTTGTACTGCTTGTGATCCAGTCTGTGAACCAGGCAGTGGCTGGCGGGGGGGGGCCGCCGCCTCCGCCCATTAAAGGCGAGGCCAGGGCAGGCCCGCTTGCGCTCAAGACGAGGGCCAATAGCGCAATCAGGGAAATGAAAAGAAACAGTTTGCGGTTCATCGTAGCTCCTTATCATCAGGGTTGAATTACGAATTGTGGACAGTTAGTGACTCTACTTTTTCGGGGACGTATCACAGATAGGCTTCTCGAACATCAACGCCCCTTGCGCACTCCTTTCCACTCGCCGAACCGGCTTATAGGAACCACATGCATAAATTATTTCGCTTTTGATATTTAACTGATGTTACGCGATACACCAATTTGGCTGACGCCAATTTTTAGAGTTTATCCGAAAAACGGGGCAGGTGGAGCAAGGCCCGCGCAAATCGCAGATTTGCGCCACCGTTGGCTGCCCCTTTTGCCAATCTTTTGGACGGGTTCTTATCTGTTCAGTGCCTATCAAACGGCTCTAAAATTTCAGTTTTCCGGTTTCTGCGGCGCAACCGCGACACAAATGTCGCGCCACAAGGTTCCTGCTGCGTAACATCAGATATTTAAATTGTATAGCGTTTTCGTTCTTTTTCAATCCCCCCAATATCTTACGGTTGAAGCCGATCAACACAGTACAGCAGGGGATTTAGATGATGATCTTCATAAAAAGACTATGGCTCATGTGTAGACTCTGTGCAATAAGCCAAACCCTTTCAATGCGAATTACACAATTTTTTTTCGCGTTATTCGCTTCATTCGGAAAATTCGCGTTAAGATTCTTGCTCTTTGAACGGCCAAGCCTTGTAGCCTGCAACTCTTTACACATGAGCCAAATTTTCATCCCTGCAACGGTTGCCAGAAACCCTGAAACGTTCCACAAATCTTGACATATTACGGGTTAGACAGAACCAGATATAATCCCCCCATTCACATGGAGACTGTATGAATCAAAAACCTGGACAACTCATCCCCGCCCAACCGGGCATGTTACAAGAACTGACTTTCCGCGCCAAATTGATTTTTCGTCTGATGGGCGACCGGCGCGTTTCGCCGCTGGTGAAACTGCTGCCGGTGGCGGGTTTGCTCTACTGGCTGCTGCCCCTGCCAATTGACAACATGATTCCGGTCATTGATGACGCCGCGCTGGTCTGGCTGACCAGTTATTTTTTCATTGAACTTTGTCCTGCCGATGTCATCCGCGAATACGTCAAAGAACTGACCGGCAGTAACAATACCATCGTCGAAGAAGCCCGCCAGGGTGCGCCGGAAGCAGAAGAGGTGATTGACGGCGAAGTGAAGGAAGAATGAATGAAGAATAAAGAATTATGAAAACCCATCTTCTCCTCTCTTTTCTCACCCTCCCTTTTCTCTTCGCCTGCGCCCCGCGACAAATTCCCGTCACCGTGGCCGCGCCCACGCTGGTGACGGCTGCCCCCGCGCCGGTTGATTCTGCGACCCGCGCGCCCAAGCCAACGCCTGAAATTTTAACCGCGCCGGTCACTGCTGCCGCCAACCTGCCCAACCCGGCCAGTGCGGTCTGGGTCGAAATTGCCAGCGGACTCAATCATCCCACCGTCATCAGCGCCGCCGGGGATGGGCTGGGACGCTTGTTCATCCTGGAACAGCGCGGCGCGATTCGCGTCTGGCAGGACGGAAACCTTTTGCCCGACCCGTTTCTGGATATTCACGAAATTGTCGGCAGCGACGGCTCGGAACAGGGCTTGCTTGGCCTGGCCTTTTCCCCCAAATTTACCCGCAACGGCTTCTTCTACATTAATTTTACCGACCGCGACGGCAATACGCACATCGCCCGCTATGCCCGCTCTGCCGAAAGCCCCAACCGCGCCGACGCCAATTCGCGCCTCGACCTGCTGAAAATTGACCAGCCCTACGAAAATCACAACGGCGGCGCGCTCGCTTTTGGCCCGGATGGGTTTCTTTACGTCGGCGTTGGCGATGGCGGCTCTGGCGGCGACCCGCTCGGCAACGGCCAGTCGCTCAACACCCTGCTGGGAAAAATTCTGCGGCTGGACGTCGATTCCGCCGCGCCCTATGCCGTCCCCGCCGATAACCCTTTTGGCGGCGAAATTTGGGCCTACGGCCTGCGTAATCCGTGGAAACTCGCCTTCGACCCGGCCACCGGCGACCTGTACATCGGCGATGTCGGCCAGGGCGATTGGGAGGAAGTGGACTTTTTGCCCGCCGGAACGCCCGGCGGCGCGAATTTTGGCTGGAGTTTAATGGAAGCGCGTCACCCCTTCAACGGCACGGATTCTGCCGAACTGACCGCGCCCGTTGCCGAATATTCTCACAGTGACGGCTGTTCCGTCACCGGCGGCGCGGTTTATCGTGGGGCGATGCCCGCCTGGCAGGGCGTCTACCTGTACGGCGATTTCTGCTCTGGCACGGTCTGGGGTTTACTGCGCGCTGGCGATTCCTGGCTGAACGCGCCGCTGTACCGGACGAGTTTTGGCATCAGCGTTTTTGGGCAGGACGAAAACGGCGAAATTTACCTGGCCGATTATTCCGCCGGGCGGCTCTACCGGCTGGAAGCGCCCCGCCCATGAGCGAACAACATTCCAAACGCTGGCTAGTCAGCGACCCGCTTTCCGCCGCCGCCAGCCAACAGTTAAACGGCTTTCCGCTCGCCCTACAGGGGATTCTCTTCAGCCGCGGCTATGCCAGCCACGAAGACGCGCGCCGCTTTCTGGCCGCCGAAGTCGCTTTCGACACATCGCCCTGGCAAATGAAGGACATGCGCCGCGCGGTGGAACGCATCGCCCGCGCGGTTCAGCGGGGAGAAAAAATCGTCATCTACGGCGATTACGACGTGGACGGCGTGACCGCCACCGTTTTGCTGGTCGAAGCCCTGCGCGCGCTGGGCGGCAGCGTCAGCGAGTACATCCCCAACCGCTTCGACGAAGGCTACGGCCTGAACAACGAAGCCCTCAGCCTGCTGAAAGCCGGGGGCGCGGCGCTCGTCATCAGCGTGGATTGCGGCATCCGCTCGCCTGCCGAGGCCGAACACGCCCGCGCCATCGCCCTCGACCTGATTATCAGCGACCACCACGAACCAGCGGGCGAAATCCCCAACGCTTATGCCGTCCTCAATCCCAAACAGCCCGGCGACGACTACCCCGAAAAATACCTGGCCGGGGTGGGCATCGCCTACAAAATTGCCGAGGCGCTCTACGAAACCCTCCAATCGGACAGCGGGAAAATCGGTGAACCGGAAAACCTGAAAAACCTGCTCGACCTGGTCGCTCTCGGCACTGTCGCCGACCTGGCCCCGCTCAACGGCGAAAATCGTGCGCTGGTGCGCGGCGGATTGCGCCAACTGCGGCAGGGCGCGCGTCAGGGGTTGGTTTCGCTGGCGGCGGTTGCCAAAATCAGCCTGACAAAAGTCACCGCCATGGATATCGGCTTCGGCCTCGGCCCGCGCATTAACGCCGCCGGTCGGCTGGATACCGCGCTCGATTCCTACCGCCTGCTGATTAGCCGCGACATCGGCGAAACCGGTCTGCTTGCCCAAAAACTGGATGGGCAGAACCGCGAGCGGCAGACTCTCACCCGTGAGATTCAAACCCGCGCCGAAACGCTGGCGCTGGCTGAAGATTCTTCCCCGCTGATTCTGTTCGCCGTTGACCCGCAGTTTAACCCCGGTGTGGTCGGTCTCGCTGCCGCGCGCCTGGCCGAGCGCTACTACCGCCCGGCGATTGTCGGCCATGTGGACGGTGAAACAACGCGCTGTTCCTGCCGCTCCATCGCCGAATTTCACATCACCAAAGCCCTCGACGAATGCGCCGACTTGCTGCTCCGCCACGGCGGGCACGCCGCCGCCGCCGGTTTCACCCTTGCCAATGAAAATTTTCCTGCGCTGAAGGAGCGCCTGCGCCAAATCGCCGCCCGTGAACTGACCGGCCTCGACCTGCGCCCAACCCTGCGCGCCGACGCCGAAGTGACATTCTCCGACCTGACCTTTGACCTGCTCAAAAAACTTGACTACCTGGAGCCAACCGGCTACGGCAACCCCGGCGCGGTTTTCGTCGCCCGCAGCGCGCGGATTGTTTCCAAGCGCACTGTCGGCGCAGACGCCAAACATCTCAAACTGACCCTCGGCGATGGCAGAATCACCTTCGACGCCATCGCCTTCCGCTTTGGCGAAGCCGCCGCCCGCCTGCCGGAGCGCGTGGATGTGATGTTCACGCTGGAAAACAACGAATACAACGGCCAAAATCGCCTGCAACTCAACGTCAAAGACCTCAAACCAGCGGGAACGCCCGATTAGCCAAAAATCGGGAGGCGTTGGAGCGGGTTTAAAAAATCCCCTTTATCCCTTTCATTCTGTTAGCCTCCATGCCTACCCTCGAATTTCACTGCCACACCCTCTACTCTAAAGACAGCCTGCTGCGCCCCGCCGATTTGCTGGCCGCCGCCCGCCGCAAAGGGTTGGACAAAGTGGTGATTACCGACCACAATTCGATTGCCGGGGCGCTGGAAGCACAGCGGCTGGACCCGGCGCGCGTCATCGTCGGCGAGGAAATTCTCACCAGCGCGGGCGAAATTTTGGCGGCTTTCGTGCGCGAGGAAATCCCCGCGCGCCTGCCTCCGTTGGAAGTGATTCGCCGCCTGCGAGCGCAGGGCGCCTTCATCAGCGTTTCGCACCCCTTCGACCCGCGCCGCGGCTGGCAGTTTTCTGCCCTGCAGGCGATTCTGCCGCTGGTGGACGCGCTGGAAATTTTCAATTCCCGCTGCATGACGAATGAACCCAATCGCCGCGCCGAGGCGTGCGCCCGCCAAAATGGCCTGCTCGCCACCGTCGGCTCGGACGCGCACGTCGCCTGGGAGTTGGGTCGCGCCACGCTGGCGCTGGCCGAATTCAGTGACGCCGAGAGTCTCAAGGCGGTTCTCCCCGCCGCGCGCTTCCATACCCGGCTTTCCTCGCCGCTGATTCATCTCACTTCGCGCTATGCGGTGATATACAAAAAAATGGCGCGGGATTAATCCCGCGCCATTTTTTTACCGGAGATAGGTGGTTTTTCCACCGCCGCTGCGTTTGGGTTCGGGCGGTATGGCGCGCGGTTCCAGCAGCCCCCAGCGGCTGGCGCCCAGATAAAGAATTTCCAGAATCAATTCAGTGTAAGAAATTCCATCCGCGTTGCAAATCAGGCACAGGTCCGAAAAATCGGGCGTGATGCCGGGCAGGGGATTGATTTCGATTAGACAGGGAGTGCCCTTTTCGTCCAGCCGAATATCCACCCGTGAAATATCCAGCGCGCCCAGCACGACATGCGCGCGCCAGGCGTAATGCTGAAGTTTTTTCATCAACTCTGGTTCAACTTCCGCCGGACAGTAGTAGCCGGGCGCGCCTTCTGCGCCAATGTCTATGGATTTGGCAGCGTGGCTGTACACGCCGGGCGTCACCGAGCGCGTGCTGTCGAGTTCGACGATGGGAAAGCGGTGAAAGCCATCGGGGTTGTACCATTCCGGGTGGCGCGAGTAGCGCTTGGCGTCGGGGCGTCCCATAACGGCGACGGTGAATTCGCGCCCTGGCAGGAAGTGTTCCACCAGGGCGGGCTGGCGATACATGTTAATAATCCAGCGCACGCGCTCGCGCAGTTCTTCCACGGTATAGACGATGGCGCGCGCGTCTACACCCATGCCAGTGCCTTCGCGCGCCGGTTTGACAAAAAGTGGAAAGCGCAGTTCGGGGCGCAGGGATTCGTCACCACTGGTAAATTCCTGAAAAGGAGCAACAGGCAAGCGCCGGTCGCGCCAGATGCGTTTGGTGAGAGTTTTGTCGAGCGCGATGGCGTTGGTCTGCACGCGCGAGTGGGTGTAGGGGATTTGGAGCATTTCGAGCAGGGCCGGGGTTTGCGCTTCGCGCGCGTCGCCGCCGAGTCCTTCGGCAATGTTGAAGCAAATATCGGGCTGAATTTCTTTCAGGGCGTAGGGCAGGTTTTGGTCGGCGGGAATGAAAGCTGTCGAATGACCGTCACTTTCAATAACGCGCTGAATGGCCTGAATGGTTTCGATGTGGTCATAATCCGCCAGGGCGTCAGCGGGAATATCCGCCTGCGGCGGCAGGCTTTCGTCCTTGGTATTGGCGAGTACGGCAACCCGCCAGGGTTTTGCTGGACGGACAATACTGGGAGGCTTTTCAGTCTCCGGTTGCGAGGGTGTGGCCATTGTTTGCTCCTTGATGGTTGAATAAACCGGGGCGTAGTATATAACAACCTGCTCAAAATACAAGATGTTAGTTTCTGGCGATTGCCCACAAGTCACCAACTTTCGTCCTGATGTCAAAAGCGGCATCAATGTCGCGCTACGTTGTGCAACATTGATGCCGCTTTTGTCTAACCGAAAGGCTTGCGCTACACTTCACCGGTAGGAAAGATGACCTCGAAGATGGAGCCCTGTCCCACCTGGCTGGTGACTTTGACGTGGCCGCCGTGCAGACGGGCGATGCTTGCCACGATGGCGAGTCCCAGCCCACTGCCGCCGGGCGTCGCGGCGGAGCTGGATTCATCGCGCGCGCGCTTTGTCAATGCGGTAGAAGCGGTCGAACAAGTGTGAAATGTGTTCGGGGGGAATGCCTGGCCCGGTTCGCGCGCACCCAAGCCGATGCCTGTTCCGGGCGCAGACCGGCTGCTACCAGCACGGTTTTTTGACGAGCAACATCGTTTTGAGCAGTGTATTTAATAGACCTGTTCCTGAATAGCTGTTTGTCCTTAAATCCACTCAAAAATGTCATTGCGAGCCACACCCGCCCGCCAGGGCCGGTGTGGCTCGCAATGACATCCTCCAAGCGGTAAATTGCAGTAAATTTTCTATTCAGGAACAACTCTAATAATCACGGAGGCACTTTGGAAATCTTCGGGAGACCCATCACGGAGCAGGGCTTTCTTAAAGTCGAAAAACATCTAACGCGAATGAGCAAATTCCACAAATTTTACTGGGGTTATTCGCGCCATTCGCGATAAAAAGCATCGTGACTTCAAGAAACACCTGCATCACGGGGCAAGGCACCTTGCAATAAAATAGCCTTATAATCGTTAGTTGGAGACACAAAATGAAATTACCCCTCAACCAAATCCTAACGGGTGATTGTGTTGAAAGTTTAAACTCACTGCCTGAAAAATCCATTGACCTGGTATTTGCAGATCCGCCCTACAATTTGCAGTTAAAAAACGAATTACACCGCCCCAACATGACCAAAGTTGATGCAGTAGATGACCTTTGGGATCAATTTGATACTTTTGAAGCGTATGATGAATTCACTCGAAAATGGCTCACGGCCTGCAAACGGGTTTTGAAACCGACCGGCTCAATTTGGGTAATAGGTTCTTACCACAACATTTTTAGAGTTGGAACCACCCTGCAAGATTTGGGTTTTTGGATATTAAATGACGTGATTTGGGTCAAGACAAATCCAATGCCTAATTTTCGCGGCGTAAGATTTACCAATGCCCACGAAACACTGATTTGGGCCAGCCCAGAGCAGGGTGCAAAATATACGTTTAATTATCGGGCCATGAAAGGCCTGAATGAAGAAAAGCAAATGCGCTCTGATTGGTGGTTGCTTTCATTGGCAACGGGTTCGGAACGTATCAAGGATGAAAATGGCGCCAAGGCGCATTCTACTCAAAAACCCGAGGCTTTGTTGTATCGCGTAATTCTTTCATCGAGTAACCCCGGCGATGTTGTCCTAGACCCATTCTTTGGCAGTGGCACAACAGGCGCGATCGCCAAATGCCTGCATCGAAACTGGATTGGGCTTGAAAGAGAAGAAAAATATATTCAGGTGGCGCAAAAACGAATTGACGCCATTCAACCAGAGACGTTTGACCCGCACACTTTTGATACAAGAAGCAAAGCCAAATCTGCACCCCAAGTGGCATTTTCTGCGCTGGTGGAAAATGGTTTTTTACAAGCAGGCCAAAAATTGTTCTTTTTAAAAGATACGGCTCGCTCAGCAACCATCAAACCAGATGCGCGGATTCGTACAGCAGACGGTTTTGAAGGGAGTATTCATCAGGCTGGCAGCCATTACATGAACGGTTCTCCCTGCAACGGATGGGAATATTGGTATTTACAGGAAAATGATGGCTTGATTAGTTTGGACGATGTTCGTCAAAAATACAGGCTGGCCGAATTACCGCCAAATCAAAAACCGACGCGCGAAGACCCAAAAATTCAGGCAGGGTAGGGTAAAATCGCCCGATTCTCTATTCAAAGGACATATCGTGTTTGAAATCTTATTTTTAGGTACTTCGGCTTCTGCGCCATCCGCCAGGCGCGGACTCTCCGCTTCCATCGTTCAACACAACGAATACCGCTTTCTGATTGACTGCGGCGAAGGCACACAGCGCCAAATTTTGCAATCCGGGCTGGGTTTCAAACATCTCACCCGCATTTTGCTCACCCATCACCACCTCGACCATATTTTGGGGCTGGGCGGGTTAATGTCCACCTTTTTACGCTGGGAGGCCATTGAGCAATTAGAAGTCTTCGGCGGCAAAACAGCGCTGGAACGAGTAAAAAAGCTGGTTTTTGACGTGGTACTGGCCGGACGCAAACCGCCCATGCCGCTTTATTTTCGAGAAATTGTGCCAGGGATAATTTTCGAGGCCGACGATTTCACCATCAGCGCCATCCCCGTCACCCATCGCGGCACAGATTGTTTTGGCTACATCTTCGAGGAAAAGGCGCGCCGCCCGTTTTTGAATGACAAAGCGACAGCGCTGGGCGTACCTTTCGGCCCGGAACGCCGTCTGCTGGTCGAGGGCCAGAGCATCACCCTGGCGGATGGAAAAATCATCTCGCCAGAAGATGTGCTGGGCGCGCTGGAGCGGGGCACGAAACTGGTCGTCATCGGCGACACGGGCCGCACCGACAACTTGCTCGAATTTGTGCGCGACGCTGATGGTCTGGTGATTGAATCAACCTACCTGGAAGAAGATGTCGAAATGGCGCGCCAATTTTCCCATCTCACCGCCAACGATGCAGCGGAACTGGGACGCAAAGCCGGGGTTAAGCAGTTGCTTCTTACGCATATTTCGCGCCGCTACCGCGAAAAAGATGTGGTCACTGCGGCCCAAGCAATTTTTCCAACGGCGCAAGTGGCGCGCGACTTTGATGCTTTCATAATTAAACGAGAAGGATAGCAAAATGAACGACAAGTCTTTTACGCTGGGTGTTCTTACCTCGGGCGGCGACGCCCCGGGAATGAATGCCTGCATTCGGGCAGTGGTACGCACCGGCATCGCCAACAACTGCCGGGTAATCGGCGTCAGCAACGGATTCGACGGGCTGATTAACGGCGAGTTCCGTGACCTGGGGCCGCGCGATGTGGGCGGCATTTTACAGCGCGGCGGCACAATTCTTCAGACACGGCGCAGTGACCTGTTCCGCGAGGCGCGCGGCCAGCGCGAAGCCATCCGCCGCATGAACGAAGCCGGCATGGACGGGCTGGTCGTCATCGGCGGTGACGGTTCACTCAACGGCGCATTCGCCCTGCACAACCAGGGCATCAAAGTCATCGGCGTGCCGGGTAGCATTGATAACGACATCTGGGGCACCAATATTTCGATTGGTGTGGACACAGCCATGAACACCATCATGGAAGCCGTTGATAAACTGCGCGATACCGCTTCTTCGCATGGCCGCGCGTTTCTAATCGAAACCATGGGACGCGGCAGCGGCTACCTGGCCGCTATGGCCGGGATTGTCTGTGGAGCCGAAATTATTCTCATTCCCGAAGTGCAAATAACCGTAGAAGAAGTAGCGGACGCCATCGAAGACGCCTACAAACGCGGCAAAACCCACGCCATCATCATCAACGCTGAAGGCTCGGGACACAAAACTGCCGAATTGGCGCAAGCGCTGGACGATATGGACGTGGGTTTTAAAACACGGGTGACAATTCTCGGCCACATTCAACGCGGCGGGTCGCCCACCGCCTATGACCGCCTGCTGGCTTCGCAGATGGGAGTCAAAGCGGTGGAAGGCCTGCTGGCCGGCACAAGCGGCATGATGACCGGGCTAAAGGGGCGCGGCGTAGATTACGTCGCTCTAGAGGAAGTTCTCAGCCACAAACGTACCGTCAATCTGGATTATTACAACATGGCGCGCACGCTGGCGCGCTAAAATTAAAAAATCAAAAGAGCGGGGATGGCGAATGGCCGTCCCCGCTCTTTTTCGTTAAATTTTCAAATCCAGGTGGGTTCTTCGTACACGCCAAAAGCCTGTTTCATCACGCCAATCATCTCGCCCAGCGTGGCGTAGGCGCGAACGGCGTCGAGGATGTAGGGCATGGTATTTTCCGTCCCCTGGCAGGCGATACTCAGCCGGTCGAGCGCCTGGCCGACGCGGGCAGAATCTCGCTCGCGACGCACCTGCTCCAGGCGGGCAACCTGGCGCTGATAGCCTTGCGGGTCCATTTCGAGAATCGGCACGCTGATTGGTTTTTCCTCCACATAAGCGTTCACGCCGACAATTTTGCGCGCGCCACTATCAATTTCGCGCTGATAGCGGTAGGCCGCGTCTGAAATTTCACTTTGGAAGAAACCTTTGTCGATGGCGGGCAAGACACCGCCCAGGGCTTCGATGCGCCGGAAATAATCATAGGCTTGCGCTTCTATGCGGTCGGTTTGCGCTTCGACGAAGAACGAGCCGCCGAGCGGGTCCACCGTGTTGGTGACGCCGGATTCTTCGGCGATGATTTGCTGGGTGCGCAGGGCAATCGTGACAGCTGATTCGGAGGGCAGGGCCAGAGCTTCGTCCATGCTGTTGGTGTGCAGGGATTGTGTTCCGCCCAAGACGGCGGCCAGCGCCTGCAGGGCGACGCGCACCACGTTATTTTGCGGCTGCTGCGCCGTCAGCGAGACGCCCGCCGTTTGGGTGTGGAAACGCAGCAGCCAGGAGCGTGGATTTTTCGCCCCGAAGGTTTCGCGCATTTCACGCGCCCAAATCCGCCGGGCGGCGCGATATTTGGCGATTTCTTCAAAAAAGTCGTTGTGGGCGTTGAAGAAGAACGAGAGGCGCGGGGCAAATTCGTCCACGTCCATGCCGCGCGCGATGCCCCAGCGCACATATTCCATGCCGTCCGAGAGAGTAAAAGCCAGTTCTTGCGCGGCGGTGGAACCCGCCTCGCGGATGTGGTAGCCGCTGATGGAAATGCTGTTCCACTGCGGGACGGTTTGCGCGCCAAATTGCATCGTATCCACCACCAGCCGCATCGAAGGTTCGGGCGGGAAGATGTATTCTTTTTGGGCGATAAATTCTTTAAGAATGTCGTTTTGGGTCGTGCCGCGCAGCTGGTCGGGACGCAGGCCCTGCTTTTCGGCGGCGGCGATGTACATAGCCCAGATGATGGCCGCCGGGGAGTTGATGGTCATGCTGGTGGAAACTTTGTCGAGCGGAATGCCCTCCAGCAAAATTTCCATGTCTTTCAGCGAGGAAATCGCCACGCCGCATTTGCCAAATTCGCCCAGGGCTTCCGGCTGGTCGCTGTCGTAACCCATCAGGGTTGCCAGGTCGAAGGCGATGCTCAGGCCGGTTTGGCCCTGTTCGAGCAGATATTTGAAGCGGGCGTTGGTTTCCTCGGCGGTGCCGAAGCCGGCGAACATGCGCATCGTCCACAGTTTGGAGCGATGCAGGGTGGGATGCACGCCGCGCGTGTAAGGGTACTGCCCCGGCAGACCCAAATCACGCTGATAGTTTTGCTCGGCGACATCCAGCGGGGTGTAGAGGCGGTTGATGGGTTCGGAAGAGGTAGTCAGAAAGTTTTTTTTGCGTTCTGGTAAATTTTTCAGCGCCTTGGCGAGGTTCTTCTCCTCCCAAGTTTTGAGCGATTCCTGCAATGTGGATAGCTTCTCACGGTCATACATGACGGGCTCCTTGATAAATCAAATAAACGAGGGAGTGCAAGTCAATTATAACCGCGGGACGAATCTTTTCAATAAGACGCAAGATAAATCTCACGTTACGGTGTACCGCAAAGTTTTTGCAGCAGCGTCATTTCTTCGGCTGCGCTGGAAATTTCGCCATCCAGCCGGGCGGCGCGCAGACGGCGCAACACTTCGCCAAAGCGCGGGCCGGGGGCAACGCCCAGGGCCTGCAGACGGGCGGCGGAAAGGTGCGGGTGAATGTCCCGCCATTTTTGGGCGTAGATTTCCAATTCCGGCTGGCGAGTGGCGAGGAAAATGGCATAGACCGCCAGCAGCGGGACGGATTCGAGGCGCGCGACCCAGGCGGAGGGACGGCTGCCGCGCAGAGTGGGCAGTTCGCGGCGCAGAGCGGCGGCGGCGCTGACGGTTTGGTACAACCAGGCTGGCAGAATCAGCCGCGCCTGTAGTTTTTGCAAATCGCTGGCGGGGAGCGGGGAAAACCACAAGGTGTAGGTCAGCGCTCGTTGCGGCGGGTACGCTTTCAGCGGGGAAGTTCCCGACCAGGGGGCGGATAAACCGCCCAGCGCAGGCGCCAGGTTTTCGCGCAGGTCAGCGCCGCGCGGCAGAACCTCCGCAATGATTTCCAGCAGGCCAAGTTGGTCGAGACGCATCAGCGTTTCGAGGGCGCGCGGCTCGTCCAAAATCAGGTCGAGTTCGTGACGCAGGCGTTCCGGGCTGAGGCGGGCGACCAGCGGCAGGGCGGCGGGGAAAAGCGCGAGGGTGGACGGGGCGATGGAAAAGCCATAACGGGTTGCGTAACGCGCGGCGCGGTAGAGGCGGGTCGGGTCGTCGAAAAACGAGGCGTCGTGCAAAACGCGGATAAGGCCGTTTTGTAAGTCGGCCTGAGCGTGGTGCTGGTCAAGCAGCGCGCCGTCGGCCAGGCGGATGGCGAGCGTGTTGAGGCTGAAGTCGCGGCGGGCGAGGTCGTCGGCCAACGTGGACGGCGTGACCTGCGGCAAGGCGGCGGGGCGCGGGTAGGTTTCGCGGCGGGCGGTAATCAGGTCGAGGGCGGGGCCGCCGGGGGCCTGCCAGGTGGCGGTGAGGAAGGCGGCGTGCTGGGTTAGTTTTCCACCCTGCGCGCGCTGCAGGGCGCGGCCAACGGCGGGCGCGTCGCCTTCGATGACGATGTCCAGGTCGAGCGCGGGACAGCCCAACAGCAAGTCGCGCGGGGCGCCGCCAACCAGGTAACATTGGCCGGGGGCCAGGCGTTCAATTTGCTGAAGCAGGGGCTGGGCGGGCAAAAGATCGAACAGGGACATGCAAAAAGTATACTAGACTTCTCCCAGCCGTGAGCAAATTCATTTTTTGCGGGTATAATAGCCGCCATGTTCACCAACCCGTCCCCTGCCCCGCACCACCCCACCTGCCAGGCTGGATAGGTTCGTTTGGTTTTGACAAACGGCTCCCAGACCTGGCGAGCCGTTTTTCTTTGCGAGTATGCCATGACCCACTTGCTCATTCGCCGCGCAACCCCTGCCGATACAGAAGACTGGCTGAGAATGCGGCTGGCCCTTTGGCCGCATCACAGCCCGCAAGAATTGCTGCCCGAAATGGAAACCCTGCTGGCTGAACGCTGGTCGCCGGTCTTTGTGGCGGCGCGCCCCAGCGGAGGGCTGGGCGGATTCGTCGAAGGCGGCCTGCGCCGCTACGCCGATGGCTGCGACAGCAGCCCGGTCGGCTATATTGAAGGCTGGTACGTAGATGAAGATCTGCGCCGTCAGGGCGTGGGGCGCGCGCTGGTCGCCGCGCTGGAAAGATGGGCGCGCGAACAAGGCTGTACCAAAATGGCCTCCGATACCTGGCTGGACAACGAAACCAGCCGCGCCGCGCATCTGGCGCTCGGCTACACCGAAAGCGAACGGCTGATTCACTTTTGCAAACCCATCGCCGAAACCGGCTCTACCGCCGCCAACGGGCGCAGTTTGGACGAATTAACCGCACTGATGGACAACTTCGTGCGTTCCAAAGGCTGGTACGCAGCCGAAAGCCAACGCCCGCAGACGCCCAAAAATCTGGCAATTTCGCTCGCGCTGGAAAGCGCCGAGGCGCTGGAACATTTTCAGTGGCGCGAAACGCCCGCCGACAAAAATGCCCTGGCCGCCGAACTGGCCGACATCAGCCTGTATTTGCTGCAATTGGCCTCCATCAGCGGCGTTGACCTGGAACAGGCCGTGCTGGATAAACTGGCGCTGAATGCGGCGAGGGAGTGGCGGTAGACAAGTAGACAGGCGAACAGGAAAATACCCATGAACATCACCGTCTTTGGCAGTTCACAACCCCAACCTCAAAGCCCCGCGTATATGGACGCCTACACGCTAGGTAAATTACTGGCCGGGAGCGGACATACCGTCATCACCGGCGGCTACATGGGGACGATGGAAGCCGTCAGCCGCGGCGCAAGCGAAGCGGGCGGAAAAGTCATCGGCGTCACCTGTCAGGAAATCGAAACCTGGCGCGGCGCGAAAGCCAACGCCTGGGTGCAGGAGGAACGCAAATTTCCCAGCCTGCTGTCCCGGCTGGAGGAACTCATCCGCGCCAGCGAGGCCGCCATCGCCCTGCCCGGCGGCCCCGGCACGCTGACCGAAATCAGCCTGCTATGGAATCTGCTGATTGTGGAATCGCTGCCCCCCAGGCCGCTCATCCTGGTTGGCGAGGGCTGGCGGGCCATCTTCGACCAGATTTTCCACTCCACCGGCGCTTCCACTGCCGCCAGCGCAAAAAAATTGCTGACTTTTGCGGAGGATGCGGAAGCGGCCATCGGCATCTTGGACTCCAACGTCTCCTGATGTTGAAATTAAAACAAAACCCCGGTTCAAAATTGAAAAATTTTGGACTCAAAAATACGAGAAGAGGACAAAATGGCAGAAGAAAAACTTTCCACCCGCGCCGAAAATTTTTCGGAATGGTACAACGAACTGGTGCTCAAAGCCGAGCTGGCCGATTATTCGCCGGTGCGCGGCTGCATGGTCGTGCGCCCCTACGGCTGGACGTTGTGGGAAAACATTCAGCAGGCGCTGGACAAACGCTTCAAGGATACCGGTCACGTCAACGCCGCCTTCCCCCTGTTCATTCCCATGTCTTTCTTTGAAAAAGAAAAAGAACACGTGGAAGGTTTTGCGCCCGAACTGGCAGTCGTGACGCATGGCGGCGGCGAAAAACTGGAAGAGCCCCTGGTGGTGCGCCCCACTTCCGAAACCATCATCGGCTACATGTACAGCAAGTGGATTAAATCCTGGCGCGACCTGCCCGTGCTGATTAATCAGTGGGGCAACGTCGTGCGCTGGGAACTACGCACCAAACTCTTCCTGCGCACCACCGAATTTTACTGGCAGGAAGGCCACACGGCCCACGCCACCGAGCAGGAAGCCCGCGAAGAAACCCTGCGCATGTTGGATGTTTACGCCGATTTCGCCATCAACGAAGCCGCCGTGCCCGTGCTGAAAGGCATCAAATCCGAAACGGAAAAATTTGCCGGGGCGGTCATGTCCACCACCATCGAAGCCATCATGCAAGACGCGCGCGCCCTGCAAAGCGGCACCAGCCACTACCTGGGGCAGAATTTTGCCAAAGCCTTCAACATCCAATTCACCGACCAGAACAACGAGCTGCAATATTGCCACACCACCTCGTGGGGACTTTCCACCCGCATGATTGGCGCCATCATCATGACGCACGGCGACGACCAGGGGCTGATTTTGCCCCCGCGCCTGGCGCCCATTCAGGTGGTGATGATTCCCATCTTCAAGAACGACGCCGAAAAGGCCGCCGTGCAGCCGGTCGTCAATCGCATCTGGCAGGAACTCAAAGCCGCCGGAATCCGCGTCAAAGTGGATGAGCGCGAGGGGCTGACTCCCGGCTTCAAGTACAACGACTGGGAAATGCGCGGCGTGCCCCTGCGCATGGAAATCGGCCCCAAAGATGTGGAGAAAAATTCCGTGGCGCTCGCCCGGCGCGACAAACCCGGCAGAGACCCCCAAAAACCAGGGGCAGGCGGCAAATCCTTCGTCTCACAGGAAAATCTGGCCGCCAGCGTCAGCGGAATGCTGGTCACCATTCAGGCCGCCCTGCTGGAGCGGGCCACCGCCATGCGCGACAGCCACATCCGCGACCCCAAAAACTACGAGGAACTCAAACAGGTCGTCCAAAACGATTGGGCTTTCTCGTACTGGTGCGAAAGCAAAGCCTGCGAAGCCAAAGTGAAAGAAGATACCAAAGCCAGCACGCGCTGCATTCCGCTCGAAGGCCAGCCTGACCACGCCGGAACCTGCATCGTGTGTGGAAAACCCGCTACACGCAAGGTGTATTTCGCCAAGTCATACTAATGCCTGCCATTGATATTGCCCGTCTCAAGATTCAAGCCGCCGTGCTGGTCGAAAAATTTGACCAGCCGGCGCTCTTTCTCAAAAACCTGCGCGAAATTCTCGACCTGTACGCCGATCGCACGCTGCGCGCCAACGTCACCGCCCCGGCTTCGGTTTTACCTGCCTACCACACTCCGCAGGCGGTACTGCGTCAAATTGAAATGGAGCTCAGCCCACTGATAGCCACCTTCCCGGCGCAAACCATGCTTCTTGCAGACACACTGTGGAATGATGGCACGCTCGAAACCCGCCTGCTGGCCGCCAGCCTGCTGGGACGCATTGATCCGGGTACGCCACAACTGCCCGACCGCCTGACAGACTGGGTAACACATACCCGCGACGCCACCCTGCGAAACGCGCTGCTCACCATCAGCCTGAAACGCCTGCGGCGAGAAACCCCCAACCAATTCTTAAGCCTCATGCAGCGCTGGCTTTCGCCTCTAACGCCGAAAATGTGGTCAGACGGCCTGCAAGCCCTGCTGCCGCTGATTGATGACCCGCGCTACGACAACCTGCCGCCCATTTTCGACCTCTTCCAGCCCGTGCTGGAAAATGCCTCGTCCAACCTGCAAAATGAACTGGCGCTGGTCATCAACGCCCTCTACCGCGCCTCACCCGTCGAAACGGTTTATTTTCTGCGAAAAACCATCCGCGCACTCAACCGGCCCGCGCCAATACTCACAATTCGCCGCACCCTGCCCTGGCTGGAAAAAAAATTACAGCCTCCGGTGCAAGAAATGCTACGCACAAAAAGCGCTATGGTATAATCCCGCTTCGCTTCACCAAAAACTATGGCCGAACCTACTCCCCAACAAACCAAAGTTTGCCCCACCTGCGGCACGCGCCTGGCCGAAAATGCCAATCGCTGCCTGGTGTGCGGCACCGAATTAACCGCCAGCGCAGAAATCAAAAAGCCCGCATCGGTGCAAGCCAGCCGCATGCCCGAAATCACCCTCAGCCTGCCGCTGGCGCTGGGGCTTTTGGCGCTCTTTCTGATTGTTGGCGCGGCGCTGGTCTTCATCGTTTTGCGCGTTACCGGGGCCAATCTAGCCGCGGCTGGCAACGGCGCTACCGCCACCGTTACCGTCACGCCCACGCTGACTGCCACGCCAACCGAATTTTTCACCGCCACGCCCGCCCCCACCGCCACCACCCAACCGCCGCAGGAGTACACCGTTGCCAGCGGCGATAACTGCCTCTCCATCGCCGTTGCTTTTGGCGTTTCGGCGCAGAGCATCATCGTGCTGAACAACCTGCCAGTCGCCTGTAACACACTCGATATCGGGCAAAAACTCAAAGTTCCGTACCCGACCCCTACGCCGCTGCCACAGGCCACCAATACGCTTGAACCCGCCGCCGCGACCCTGCAAGCCTGTGACAAAGTTTATTACACCGTGCAGGCCAACGACACACTTTCGTCGATTGCCAGCAATTACGCCGTACCGATGGACGCCATCAAAGCCTACAATGGCCTGCCCACCGACCAGGTTTATCTGGATATGAAGATTATCATTCCGCTGTGTGAGCGCGCCGCCACGCCCGGGCCTTCTCCCACGCCGACCATTCCGCCGCCCTACCCCGCCGCCAACCTGCTCCTGCCGCCGGATGGCGCATCTTTCACCCTGGCAAATGACTCCATCACCCTGCAATGGGCTTCGATTGGCACACTGCGCGACCATGAAGCCTATCAGGTGACGGTGGAAGATGTGACCGATGGGCAGGGACGCCGCAAAGTGGAATATGTCACGGATACCAAGTTTATCGTTCCGGGATCCTTCCGCCCGACAGACAGCCTGCCGCACGTCTTCCGCTGGTGGGTCACCACCGTCCGCCAAAACGGGTCGGATGACCAGGGACAACCCATCTGGGTAACAGCGGGAGCGCAATCAGCGCAACGCGTCTTCTCGTGGCAAGGAATCGCCCCGGCAGGCACACCGCAACCGTAGACGCAAAAAACAGTAAAACTGCCCCCCTTTTAATGTGGATTGGCGATACAAAAAAAAGACTTCCGTTGTAGCGGAAGTCTTTTTTGATTCATATTAATCTACGCGGCGGCTTTGGCAACCACGTCTTCGAGCATGGCCGTCGAAAGGCTCTTCGGACGCTCAATCGGCTGACCGAGGGCGCGCGCCCAAACGTAGTTGGGGGTCACGCCGAGGGCGCGGCCAACGCCAAAGAGCACGGTGTAAAAGTCAAAGTCGCGCACGCCGTAATAATACTGCAGCGTGCCGCTGATGGCGTCCACATTCGGCGCAGGGTTTTTCGCCTTACCCTGTTCCTTCAGCACCGCCGGAACCACGTCAAAGACCAGGTCAGCCAGGCGCAGCAGCTCGTCTTCGGGGAAGCGCGCTTTGGCAAAATTCATCTGCGCCATGTAACGCGGGTCTGGCACGCGCAAAACCGCGTGGCCGTAGCCGGGGATGACCTTGCCGCTGTTGAGCGTGTCCCAGGCGAATTTGTAGAGTTCCTCGCGCGAGGGCACGCCGCCAAATTGCTTGTGAACATCCATCAGCCAGCCCAGGCATTCCTGGTTCGCCAGGCCGTGCAGCGGGCCAGCCAGACCGTTCAGCGAGGCAGAGAAGGCATAGTACGGGTCCGACAGCGCAGAACCGACTAGGTGCATGGTGTGCGCCGAAACGTTGCCAGACTCGTGGTCGCTGTGCAGGATGAAATACAGTCGCGCCAACTCGGCGTAGCCCTTCACGTCTGCCACGCCCATCATGCGGGCAAAGTTCATGCCATAATCCTGGCGGGCGTTATATTTCGGCTTTTTGGTTTCACCAAAATATTTCATGCGGTAGATAAACGCCGCAATCACGGGCAGTTTGGCGGTCAAATCCATGCTGTCTTCGAGGGCAGCTTCCCAGTACACGTCTTTCTTCATGCCTTCGTGATACTTCTTGGCAAAGACCGAGCCATTTTGCAGAGCGAGCACCGCCTGCGAAAAAAGCGTCATCGGATGCGTCTCTTTGGGCATGGATTTCAGCATCTTGTAGACGTAATCCGGCACGTCGGCGCGTTTGGCCCAATCGGCCTCGACTTCTTCAGCCTGAGCCTTGGTCGGTACCTCGCCCACCATCAGCAAATAATACAGGCCGCCAACGTAGGGCATTTTCGCGCCGCGCGGCTTGGGCAACGCCTTCAACACTTCGGGGATGGCCATGCCGCGGAATTTGATTCCGGTGGCCGGGTCCACGTAGGAAATATCCGTCACCAGACTTTTGATGTCGCGCATTCCGCCGACCACCTGACCAACAGTGACCTGCGCCACGACGACATCGGCGTGTTCCTTGGCGAGGGTCTTGTAGCGTTCGCGCCAGGAGGGGAGTTGAGTGGCAATTTTTTCGTGAAGAATCATTTTCGACTCCTTTGACAGAGAAAAATAACCCCAAAGGGCGATTTTCCCTTTGGGGTTTTTACAGGCTAGAGAGCGACCAACTTCTTGAGCGCGTCGTGCGTTTCTTTGACCGAAACCGCCGATTTTTCAAAAGCGGCTTTTTCGTCCGCATCCAGGCTGTATTCAACGATGCGTTCCATGCCCTTGCGCCCCAACTGGACGGGCGCGCCGAAGAACATGTCGTTCAGGCCGTATTCGCCTTGCATGAAGGCCGAGCAAGGCACAATCAGGTGCTTGTCTTTGAGGATAGCTTCAGCCATTTGAGCGCAAGCCGCGGCGGGCGCGTAATAGGCCGAAGTTTTGAGCAGGTTGACGATTTCGCCGCCGCCTTTGCGGGTGCGGGCGACAATCGCCTCCAGCCGGTCGGCAGGCAGGTACTCGCGCAGCGGAATCCCGGCTACGTTGGAGTGGCGCGTCAGCGGAACCATCTCGTCGCCGTGGCCGCCCAACACGTAGCAGTTGATATTTTCGACGCTGACGCCGGTTTCCATGGCGACAAAGGCGCGCATGCGGGCCGAATCCAAAATCCCGGCCTGACCAATGACACGCTCGCGCGGCAGACCGGTCTTTTTCAGCGCCAGGTAGGCCATCGTATCGAGCGGATTGGTCAGCACGACGAAGATGGTATCGGGCGAATACTTCAGGCACTGCTCCGCCGCCGGGCCGACAATGCCAGCGTTGGCCGAGAGCAAATCGTCGCGGCTCATGCCCGGTTTGCGCGGCAGGCCAGCGGTGATGATGACGATGTCCGACCCGGCGGTGGCGGAATAATCATTCGCGCCCACCAGGGAAACATCCTTACCCACAATGGGCATGGCTTCCTGCAGGTCGAGGCTTTTGCCCTGCGGTACGCCTTCCACAATATCCACCAGCACAATATCGGCCAGTTCACGTTCAGCCAGCCAGTGAGCGGTGCTTGCGCCGGTCATGCCAGCGCCGATGATAGAGATTTTGTTCATTGCTCCTCCATAAGCAAAAAGTAGATTCTTTATACCCTACCGAGCGGTAGGGACATAGTTCTTTTTGTCACACTTTTTCTACAAAATTGTAACAAAAAAATGGACTAAACCAACTGCTTTTCCAAAAAATGCGTGGCCTGAATTGCTGCTGCGGCGCCCATCCCAGCCGAGGTGACCACCTGGCGAAAGTGGTCGTCGGTGACTTCGCCCGCCACAAAAACACCGGGCAGGCTGGTTTCCATGTGAACGTTGGATTGAATGTACCCAGCTTCGTTCATTTCCAATTGGCCGCGAAACATTTGCGTGTTGGGCGTGTGGCCGATGAAGATGAAAACGCCGTCGGTTTCGAGCGAGGTTTCCTCGCCGGTTTGTAAATTTTTCAGCGCCACGCCGGTCACTTTGTCGCCACCCACAATGCGGGTAACAGCGCTGTTCCAGATGAAATTCACTTTGGGATGCTGGAAGGCGCGGTTTTGCAGAACTTTCCCAGCGCGGAGTGTGTCGCGCCGGTGAACTATGGTCACCGAGGCGGCGAAACGCGTCAGAAACAAGCCTTCCTCCAACGCAGAATCGCCGCCGCCGACGACAATCACTTTTTTATCCTTGAAAAACCAGCCGTCGCAGGTGGCGCAGTACGAAACGCCTTTGCCGGTTAATTCGACTTCGCCGCCAACTTCGAGGTGGTTGGGGCGCGCGCCGGTGGCGATGACCAGCGTTTCAGCCAGATAAACGCCGTTGTCGCCGGTAACTTTGAAGGGCCGCTGGCTCAGGTCTACGCTTTGGGCCGTGTCAAACTCCACTTTGGCGCCGAAGCGCTCAGCCTGTTTCTGGAAGAGTTCGCCCAATTCGGGGCCGCCGACGCCTTCGGGAAATCCCGGATAATTTTCGATGGTGTGAGTCAGGGCGGCCTGGCCGCCGAATTCCATGCCGGTCAGCACCAGCGGTTCGAGTTCGGCGCGCGCGGCGTAGAGGGCGGCGGAAAGCCCCGCCGGGCCAGAACCCAGCACGAGCACTTTAACTTTTTTGGTGGCAGTGGATGCAGAAGGAGCAGAAAGGTTTCCCAAATTGAACATTTTTACCTCGGACTGTGGATTTTTCGATAGAGTCATTTTATCAGATGCGCGCCGCAGAAGAAAGTGACCGAGAAGATGGAAAACATCACCCGCTTTTGGTGACATCCGGCCAGAGAAAAAAACACTGATTTCTGATACACTCACTTGTGACAAATATCACAATTTACCTGGAGGCGCTTATGAGTGAACTTCGCATTGACGCGCTGTTGCCCGCCGAAATGGCGACGCGCGCCGAATATTTGGGGGTACGCAAAGCGGAAATGCCCGCCCTGAAAATGTTTATGCTGGCGGTTTTGGCGGGGGCGTTTATTTCGCTGGGCGCAATTTTCGCCACGACGGTCAGCGCGGGCGGCATGGCCATCAGCGCGGCGGATGGGACGGCGGCCTTCAGCGCCGGGATGCCCTACGGCGTGACGCGCCTGCTGGCGGGGCTGGTTTTTTCGCTCGGCCTGATTTTGGTGGTGGTCGGCGGGGCGGAATTATTCACCGGCAACAATCTGATTGTGATGGCCTGGGCCAGCAAAAAGGTCAGCACGGCGGCGTTGCTGCGCAATTGGGGCATCGTCTACGCCGGTAACTTTGTCGGCTCGATCGGTACGGTTTTTCTGATGCTGATGACGCGCCAGTACACCTTTGGCGGCGCGGCGGTCGGCGTCGCCGCGCTGAAAACGGCGGTTGCCAAATGCCAGTTTACCTTTTGGCAGGCGCTGGCGCTGGGAATTTTGTGCAACGCGCTGGTTTGTCTGGCAGTCTGGATGACCTTCAGCGCGCGCAGTACGACCGATAAAATTTTGGCGATTATTCCACCGATTACGGCGTTTGTGGCGGCGGGGTTTGAGCACAGCATCGCCAACATGTATTTTGTGCCGTACGGCCTGCTGATGGCGCAGTTTGACCCGGATTTTGTCGCCAGTGTGGCGGCGAAAGTGCCGCAGCTGGAGGCGCTAACCTGGGGCAACTTCCTCGTTAATAATTTAATTCCCGTCACGCTCGGCAACGTCATCGGCGGGGCGCTTTTGGTGGCGGCCATTTACTGGGCGGTGTTCCTGCACCAGCGCGAGAATTAATTCGGCGCGGTGTAAATCCGACTCGTTACGCCAGCCCGAAGGGCTTCGGTGTACTGAGGCAGGGCTTCCAGCCCGCCGAACCAAGTGGAAAAACAGGCGGCTGAGCAGTTACCAGCGCGACATGAATGTCGCGGCACACAAGATTGGAAGGAGAAAAATGATGAAATCTTACGTACTCATCAAAGTCCGCACCGGAGAAATCAAGGAAGTCGTCAAGCAACTGCGCAAAATGCCCAACGTCAAAAGCGCGGAAATGACTTTTGGCCCCTACGACGTGATTGCCGTTTTGGAACACGCCGACCTGAACAAACTGGGCCTGCTGATTGCCGCAGAAATTCAGCCCATCCCCGGCATTGAGCAGACCCTGACCTGCCTGGCGGTGGAGGTGTAGCAGGGAATAGGGAATGAAACCGCCGCGCCGCGGGGAGAACTTCCCAGGCGGCGCGGCTGCTTTTTTATGCGGTTTTTCTCGCGCCATCGCTCAACTGCGGGGGATGGAAAAGAACAAAGAGCAATCGGTTTTTTAGAGAATCAGAGATTCAGAGACCAGAGTTTCAGAGTTCAGGGGTAGGAGAAATGGGAGCAACACAAAACCGAAAACCGCCGTAGTCGAAACGGTAGTTCGGAAGGTTCCAGCGACGGACCGCGGCGCGCACGTAGTGACGATCGTTGTAGAACGAGCCGCCGCGCAGAACGCGGAAGCCCGAATCTTGCTCCGCTTCACGGCCATCGTCCGGCTGGTAGGGGTACGGCTTATACAGGCTGTGCGTCCACTCCCACACGTTGCCGCTCATGTCCACGCAGCCATAGGGGCTGTCGCCCTGCGGCGAATACTGCCCAACCGGCGTGGTGTCTTTGACGTTCATGTTAAAGTTACAGCGTTTTGGATTGGGGTCGTCGTTGCCCCAGGGGAACAGGTTACCAGCCGTACCGCGCGCAGCTTTTTCCCATTCGGCCTCGGTTGGCAGGCGCAAGACAAACGCCGTCGAAGCCAATGGGCAGGCGGCAGCAAAGTTGCCAGCCCGAAACTCCCGCTGCAGCCAGGCAGCGCAGGCCTGCGCGTCCTCCCACGAGACCTGGGTAACCGGGTGATTTTGCTTATTTTTCACGCCTTTTTTATCGCCGCGCGGGTCGTCCCAGCGCGCGCCCCGGGTTTCTTCCCATTTACTACCCGTATAAACGTAGCCGCTGCCTGTTTTTTCGGCAGTCGTCTGGTAGCCCGGGTTGGCTCGCATGAAGGCGGCAAATTGCGCCACCGTCAGCGGGGTGACGGCCATCCAGTATTCCGGCAGAGCAATGGCGCTTTGCGGTTTTTCGTCATCGGATGATTCCTTGTCGGCAGCGCTGCTGCCCATCAGGAAAGAACCAGCCGGGATGCGCACAAACTCAATGCCCGCCAGGGTAAAGCGGTTGGCAGGCGGCGGGGCGGCTTCTGCCGTTATAGCCTGCGCCGCGCCGCGGCGGGTTGGCTCTTTGCCAGCCAGCAACTCGCCGCCGAAAGCGGGCTCGTTTTCAGCGGGCGGCGTCTCGGGCTGGGCCAGGTCTGCCAGGTAAAGCAGGCTTTGCAGGCTGTCGCGGCGGGTCAGTTTGGCTTTGTAGGGTTCAATTTCCAGCAGCACGCGCAGCATTTCGTCGTTCAGGTCGGCTTTAAAACTGGCGGCGGCTTCCAAATCGCCATGCGCCCACAGAAAGGCATTCTCAAAGAGTTCCTGAATGATTTTGTAATGGCCCTCGCTGGTAGGTTTGATGCGGTACAGGCGTTCACGGAAGCGGCTGGAGGCGCGCATCAACACTTCCCAAGAGACGTAGACGTCGTACTCCACCTTGAGGCCGTCGCCGCTGTTTTTCCACATCGCCCAGCGCAGGTTGACATCGTTGAGGAAGGTTTTAACCTTACGCGGGTTGCCTCCCGCGCCTTCGGCCACTGTGCGCCAGTGTTTGCTGAGGGGTGAATCTTTGGGGAGTTGCTGGCGGACGAATCCATCCATTTTATCGGTCGAAATGGGCGGCAGGTTGAAGCGCAGTTGAATAATTTTTTCGAGGTAGTCTTCGGCGTTTTCGCCGGTGACGCTTTTTTCGCTGTAATATTTTTTTACGGCGTCTTGCACAATACCCGCATCGGCGCCCAGCACAAAAACGCAGCCGGTTTTATCCACGAACAATTTTATCGCTTCCAGCACCTGAACAGTTTTCTCGGGCATACAGCGGTCGAGGTCGTCAATGAAAATTACCAGCGCGCCGCGCTTTTCGTCAATTTTTCTTTCAGGCGCGCCGTGCACCCACAAAGCCAGCAGGCGTTCAAAAGCCTCGTCAAAATGGTCAAAAAAAGCGCTGTGCGATTTGATGGGTGAAATATCTTTGTGTTTTTGGGGGTCAAACTGCAGGCCCAGCACGCCAAAATCCACCTTCAGGCTGTTGAGAAACATGGCGGGGAAGTCGTAGCCGGGCTGTTCGGGGTCTTCCAAGCCAACCCTGATTTTTGTCAGAAAGCGCTCTTTTTTCATGGCCTGGACAATCACGCGCACCAGCGCGGCCAGCAGTTCCTCTTCCTGGCGATATTTCCAGGCGTTGAACCAGACCGTTTTGCAGGCGCGGAACCGGCCGGGAGCAGTTTTTCCGGCAAAAGGGTTTTCCCCGCCGCTGGCGGCCTGGTCGAGCATTTTGCGGACGCGCTTCAGCAGGGTGGTTTTGCCGCTGCCCCAGGCGCCGCTGACGCCAATCGTCAGCGGGGTGCGGGTATTTTTATCGGCCACCAGCCGGGCGAGGGTCACGGCAAAATCGTCAAAATGGAAATAGGCCGGGTCGTCGTCGCGCAGCGGCTCGTCATGCAAAATCAGCGGGGTTTCCAGGTCACGTTTTTCGGGCATAGCGTTTCTCCCTCAAGCAGATGTTCCCCATTGTAGCGCAAAACTGCCAACTTTTGAACAAATACGACAGAAATGCCGCGGCGCAAAAGAGGAGAAGAAGAAGAAAAACAATGAAATCTTGGTTCATGTGTAAAGAGTGTGCAGGCTGCAAGGCTTGGTCGTTCAAAGAACAAAAATCTTAACGCAAATTTTCCGAATGAAGCGAATAACGCGAAAAAATTCGCGTTTGAAACATGACTTATTCCCTTGCCTCGTAAAAAACGCTAGATTATCTGGCGTTTTTTTGATGTCAAGTTCATGGCTCCTGCGATTGCGCCTGCGCGGCGAGAGAGTAAGATAGGGCTAGAAATAAATCTGTCTATCTCAAAAAGGAGCATCTCATGAACATCCCATTGCTTATTGGAATTGCCGTCCTGGCGCTTTTGCTCGTCCTGCCAGCCGTCAAAATCATCTGGCAATATCAGCGCGGCGTGGTCTTCCGCTTTGGCAAACTGGTCGGCGAGCGCGGACCTGGCTTCAACGTCATCGTTCCGTACATTGACCGCTTGATCAAAGTGGACATGCGCGTCGAGACGCTGGTCGTCCAGCCGCAGGAAGTCATCACCCGCGATAACGTCACCGTGCAGGTAGACGCGGTTATCTTTTTCCAGCCCGTGAACGCTACCGATACGATTATCAAAGTCGGGAATTATGGCAAGGCCACCAGCCAGATCGCGCAGACCACACTGCGCAGCGTGCTGGGCCAATCTGACCTGGATGAACTGCTGGCGCACCGCGATAAGATTAATCAACGCCTGCGCGAAATCATTGACAGCCAGACCGAACCCTGGGGCGTGAAAGCCAACATCGTCGAAGTCAAAGATGTGGTATTGCCCGAAGCGCTCCAGCGCGTCATGTCCCGTCAGGCTGAAGCCGAGCGTGAAAAACGCGCCAAAATCATTCACGCCGAGGGCGAATTGATCGCCTCCGAATCCCTGGCAAAAGCTGGCGACACACTCGCCGCCTCCCCAGCCAGCCTGCAACTCCGCTACATGCAAACCCTGGTTGAGATGGCTGGCGAAAAGAACGCCACCATCCTGCCCATCCCGCTCGACCTGCTGCACGAATTTAGCAAAGCGCTCAAGGAATAACCCGCTTCTCCTTGTGTAGCAATAAAAATTGTTTCGGGTAACAAAAATTTCAGGTTCAAAAGGACCTGAAATTTTTGTTTCAGATATTTTTCTACTGAAATAATCGCCCAAAAGGCTAAAAAACGGTCGAAATCTCGCAAAAAAACTCATGGACGCTCTTTCAGATGTAAAAAGGCTCTCGCAAGATACCGAATACAGGATATAATTAGCGCAGACAAAACAAACCGCTACCCTCGGGGCGTTCGTTTAAGCGCCGCTTGCTGCTCTAACAGTAGGCGGCGCTGCTATTTAATCCCTGTCATGAGACACAAAAATATACGCGCAACGCGATTGCGGTAAAATGTCCGCATACATCTATAAAATTTAATTTACGTAGATATGGGCAAAACATTTTCAGATCAAAAGGAGAACTCACGAACGGAATACTGACACTTTTAGGGCTGTTGCTGTTTGCGCTGATTGCAATTGCCACGCTGGTATTGTTGTCGGGCATCCGCTTCATCCCCAACAACCGCATCGGTATCGCGCAGGCGCTTGCCACCGAGGAACAAGTCCGCGCCTATGGCGGGGCCGCAGTTCCAGGTGACACAGCAGGCGCTCAACCACTTCTCGGAAGCCATTCAGCAATCGGGCGTGGATGTCGTTCCGCGCGTGATGGTGGCCGGAAACAGCGAACAGGGTAGCAGCGGCAATGTGATGGAATCTCTGCTGACGATGCTGCTCTCCGACCGCTTCAGCGCACTGGCAGAGGATGCCACGAAAAAGGCGGAACGCTCACCCGAAGCGGAAGCCCTGCGACAGCAAATTTACGAAAGTATGAAAAATAAAACCGCCGCCACAGAAACCAAACCCGGCGAGAAGAAATAAACCCGTTTAACAGGAGCAGGCCGCGCCCCGGCGGAAAAACACCCAGCCGGGGCGTTTCTTTTCTTCATCGCTTCCATTCCAACCAAACCGCGCTTATAATCCCAGCAATTCTTAAAAAAGAGGCCAGTAATGCAAATAGACAAATGGATTAACCGATTGGGTGTTGTCGGCGCAACCTTGGTTCTCACCCTGGCGGCAATTGTCGTTTCACTTCTGATTGGGCTGGTCATTCAGTTTAGTGGCCGCGCCGGCTTTGGCGCGCTGATACTGGCGATCGTGTTACCGCTGGTCATCGTCACCCCGCTGGCCTACCTGGTCTCTACCATGTGGTTCCATCTGGAAGAAGCCGATATTGACCTGAGCCGCAAAGAAACCCAAATTGATTACCTGAAAAAAGTAACCTCCGAAAAAGACAGCTCCGAAAAAGACCAACTCATCCGCGACTTGAACTCGTTTGCCCAAACCGTCGCGCACGACCTGAAAACCCCGCTGACAACGATTCTTGGTTTCTCCAGTATGTTAGCCGACCATCAGGCACAATTACCACCCGAACAGCAAAAGGAAGCCCTGCAAACCATCGTGCGCACCAGTCTGAAGATGAATAACATCATTCAAGAACTGCTCCTGCTGGCAGCGGTGCGCCAATCCTTCGTCAAGACCGGCCCAATGCAAATGAACGGAACACTCAGCCAGGTGAAGCAACGCCTGCAAGGCATCATCGGCAGTTCCGAAGCAGAAGTCACCTTGCCAGACGCCACCAACTGGCCCAAGGTCATTGGCTACGCGCCATGGATTGAGGAAGTTTGGATTAATTACATCAGCAACGCCATCAAGTATGGCGGCACCCCCCCAAAGGTGGAATTGGGCGTTGATCCCGATTTCTGCAAATCGGCGGCAGGACGCAGTATGGCGCGTTTTTGGGTGCGCGACAACGGCACAGGCATCCCCGCCGAAGAACGCAAACAACTCTTCAGCGAATTCACCCGCCTCGACCAGGTACGCGCCGAAGGGCACGGCCTGGGGCTGTCAATTGTGGCGCGCGTGGTGGAAAAACTCGGCGGCGAGGTGGGCGTGGAAAGCGAATCCGGACAGGGCAGTCTCTTTTACTTCACCCTGCCCATGCTGATGGTGGAACCTTCAACCCGCGTGCGCCCACAACGCATTTGGCCGAAAAAATAACCTACAAACACGCCCGTAACGCGAATCTCAGCTTTGCGCTTTTTGGAGCAGGCCGTGAAACAAAAATACTTTATTGACAGCCACAAAGCCATCACTTTTCTGTTAATTCTGGCGCTGATGGCCTGGTTTCGCCGCTGGGAAAGCCCAACCGCCTGGCTCTACCTGGCGCTGCACGGCTCATACGGCCTGTTATGGACACTAAAAAGCCAAATTTTCCCCGACAAACAATGGGATGCCAACTGCAAATTGGGCTACGGCCTGTTCATCTGGGCCGGGCTGAGTTTATACTGGATAGCCCCGCTGATACTTGTTTCGCAAAACGTCCAGGCGCCGGCCTGGCTGATGGGCGTTTGCGTCAGCCTGTACACCTTTGGCATTTTTTTTCACTACGCCGCAGACACGCAAAAATACATTGAGTTGAAATACAATCCCGGCCAGCTCATTACCGACGGGCTGATGGCGCGCACACGCAACATCAACTATTTTGGAGAAATGCTCATCTATCTCGGCTTCGGCCTGCTCGCCATGCACTGGATTCCGCTGGCAGTGATTGCGCTTTACCTGGCCGTCATCTGGCTGCCGAACATGCTCAAAAAAGACAAATCGCTCAGCCGCTACCCGCAATTTTCCGAATACAAGAAAAAGAGTAAGCTATTTGTGCCGTTTGTGCTTTAAGAAAATGAGAGCAAGAGATGAAAAGATGACTTGATTTTCACCATTCATCATTCATCACTCATCATTCACCATTTCAAGGAGACCCCCATGCTTACACTGAAACTTGATACCGCTACCACAGGTCCGATTTTCACCCCGGCGTTAGCACCGGAAACTCCCGCCGCAAACGCCCCCGGCGCCGAAAATGGCGACATCCGCACCATTAACGGGAAAATAATCATTTCACTGGGAATGCAGAAAAAACTCAACCCCGAGTCCATCCGCCGCGCGGGCGGAGCACTCGCCAAATGGTTAGCCAACAACAATGTCGCCGAATCCGCCATCGAGTTAGGCCCGCTCTTTATGTTGGGGATGCCCCCCTTCAGCGCTTTCAACGCCCTCGTGGAAGGATTGCTTCTGGGCGCGTTCACTTTTTCAGCCTACAAATCGGAGAGTAAGGAAAACTCCACAAATTTAACTCTTCTGATGGATCCGAAAACGGGACCCAGCGCAAACGAATTATCCACACTCCTGCAACAAACCAGCATCACCTGCGAAGCGGTCAATCTTGCGCGCGCCTGGGCGCATGAACCTGCCAACGTCATCAACCCCATGACGCTGGCGGCGCGGGTGGAAACCCTGGCCGCAGAAAGCGGCCTGAAATGCACTATTCTGGATGATAAACAATTGAATGAAATGGGCGCGGGCGCAATTGTGGCCGTCGGCAAAGGCTCAACCACGCCCAGCCGCCTGATTGTGCTGGAGTATGCCGGAAAAAGCGACGAAAAGCCGCTGGCGCTGGTCGGCAAAGCCATCACCTTTGACACCGGCGGCTACAGCCTGAAACCGGTGGATGGCATTGTGGGCATGAAATATGACAAATGCGGCGGCATGGCGGTCATCGCCACGCTGGTGGCCGCCGCCCGCCTGGGGCTGAAGACGCCGCTGGTCGGAATCATCGCCGCCGCCGAAAACATGGTTTCGGATGTGGCCTACCGCCCCAACGACATCATCAAAACGCTTTCGGGCAAAACAGTAGAAATCATCAGCACCGACGCCGAAGGCCGCCTGGTCTTGTGCGATGCGCTGACCTACGCCCAGCAAAAGTTCGCCCCGCGTGCCGTGATTGACCTGGCAACTTTAACCGGCGGCGTGGTGATTGCGCTTGGCTCGACCCGCGCCGGATTGATGGCGAACAACGACGCCCTGGCCGAGGCGCTTTTCGCCAGCAGTGAGCGCACCCACGAGCGGCTGTGGCGTCTGCCGCTGGATGACGATTATTTTGAATTGATTAAAGGGGATGACGCCGACATGAAAAACTCGTCTGGCATTCGCAAGGCGCACCCGGTGACAGGCGGAATTTTCCTCAAGCAGTTTGTGGCCGATGACATGCCCTGGGCGCATCTCGACATCGCCGGAACGGCGGACGTAGAACGCGACGCGCCTTACTGCCAAAAAGGTGCAACCGGCTTTGGCGTGCGGCTATTGCTTGATTACCTGAACGGGCTGGAGTAGATACGAGTCCGCGCGTCACACGGCGCAGATCAAAATCAAACAGGCAGTAGATCAACTCGCCAACCGCGAAGTTGCCAGGTTTCAGGTTGCAAAGCTCAAATTTGCGCGGCCTGTTGCAAGAGCGCCAGCAAACGGGGAGCGGTCACTTGCAGGCTATATTCGGCTTCAAAACGAAGCCGCCCAGCCCGCCCCATTTTCTGGCGCAAGGCTGGCGAATTTTTCAGCGTAAGGATGGCATCCAACCATTCAGCATGGCTTTCGGCCAGAAAGCCGGTTTCGCCGTGGCGGATAATTTGGCGGTTAACACCAACAGGCGAGGCGATCACCGGCAAGCCGCAGGCCATGTATTGGATGAGTTTATAACCGCACTTACCACGTTCAAATGGCGCATCAGGCAGAGGCATGATGCCAACGTGAAAACCCTGAATGGCAGAAATTTCGCCAGATTCGCTCCATGGCACGGTAACAGCCTCCAGCCCAGGCAGGGAGCCGCCCACCAGCGTAATCTGCACGCCAGCTTGTTTGCGCGCTTCTTCCAGAGCAGGTTTTACCAACGTCAGAAAAGGCGCAGTAACGGGAGAGCCAATCCAACCAAGTGTGAAGTTTCCTTGCGGCGGCGCAACAGCCGGCTGATAGCGCAGGCCATCTACCACACTGGGCAAAATTTCCACCTGTACAGCGCGCGCCTGCCGGGCGCGCGCGGCCAGGTAATCATTGCCTGCAATGACGATGCGCGCATGGCGCATGACAGAATCAATGCTCTTGCCGAGCACGGCGCGTACCACACGGCTGGAATGTTGGTCGTAACGATGAAAAACAGCGTCGTCGTAATCTGCCACATAGGGACGCGGCAAGAAATTTTCGAACCGGGCGGGGAGCCAGGGGAACAGTTGTGTCTCCAGCCAGATTAAGTCATAATGAGCGAGGCGTAACAATGCAGTCAGGCGGGAAAAATAAGCGCGGGCAACGCTCGTCAAAGATGGCTTATTTCCGGCGTACAAAGCGCGCAGGTAGTCATCATCAAAAAGCGGAGCAACATCCAGATGAATTCCATTTGCGCGCAGAAAGGGCAGATATTGATAAAACCGCACCCGGCTGGAAGCGCCAAGCGCCGCATAACGAGCGAGAAGCAGAATTTTCATATTTTTTTGAGGGCGCGGCGCAATTCAACACCACGGTTATAAGGCTCAAACCAACCGTGCTCCATGGATGTTAATATTTCGGCATCTGATGCAACCCGCTGGCATTGTGTTTGGCGACGCTTTTCCAGCGCACGCCGCAATCCACGCGCGGCATCCAGTTTGGAACGTATCAAGACACGTCCACGTCCGCGCAAGAGATAATAGCCAATATAAATCAGGTTGGCGAGTAAATGCTGAGGCAGAAAGCGCCAGAACAAATGGCCGGGCATATTGCGAAGCCAAATCCATACCAAGTTGCGGTTGGCATGGTAGATGGCAAAATCGCTAGCGATGCCCAATGAAGCGGATGCGATGTGATAAACGACCGCATCTGCGACATATAAACAACGATGTCCCATCAAACGCAGACGAAAACTCAAGTCTACATCTTCAAGGTAGCTGAACAAGTCTTCATCAAAACCGCCGACCTGCAAAAAGATATCTCTCTTATACAAAGCGGCGGCGGCACAAGCGCCAAAAACTTCACGATTTTCCAAACCACGGCTATTTACCGGATAGCCCAATCCCCAACGCCAGGCCAGTCCGCTCACATGATAGGCATCACCGTCGCCATCCAGCAGGCTGGAATCTATGGCGCTGACCTGACGCGAGGCAAAAAAACTATATTGTTGGCTGTGACGAACAGCCCGCAATAAATTTTCCAGCCAGGTTGGTTCAGGAAATGCGTCCGTATTTAAAAGCGCCAACCACTCACCTGTAGCCAGACGCGCGCCCAGATTGTTGCCAGCGGTAAAACCAGTATTTTGGGACAAACGCACCACGCGCAAAGATAGCCCCGGCCAGCGGCTTTCAATTCCATCTACACAACCATCCGTGGAGCCGTTGTCTATAATCACAACTTCAAAATTCTTAAAGGTCTGGTCTTGCAAACAGCGCAAACAGCGCGGCAAGTAGGCCGCGCTGTTCCAGGTCAGTAAAAGGATGGAGACGGATGAAGACAACACGATGTTATTTTACTCGACTCTTGAGGTGCTACCCCTGAACACGCCAATCTAATATCACATACCATGATTGAGGAATGTTAGTGAGCATATTGCTTGTCCATAAATCAGGCGTCCACTGCGCAGTGATATTGCCCTCCCCATAGGTTTTGGGATGGCCGCTTCGATCAACAATATACCCGCCATAGGTTTGCATAGCACGCGCCCAGACAATACAGCCCTTCAGGCCACCGCAAACTTGCTCAATTTCGAGCAGGGTAATTTCAGGGCGAATGGCAAGGTGAGCGCCTTCAGGAATATCGTAACGCCACGAACCCGTGCCATCTGTTTTTTTAAAGGGCGGTATGAATGCAGGGAAACCGTTCGCCACACAGTTGGATGGTGAGCAAGGATAGTTATACGCAATGGTGACAGCGTGGTTAATATCGCCACGCTGGACTTCACAGGGACGCACAATGCCCGCCAGCGCGCCCACTCCGGCGCCTCGTTGAGAAAACCCCGCGGGCGGCAAACCAGAATTCCAGATATGATAACGATAAAGTCCGCCTGCTGTCCAATGACCACTCTGGTCAACTTGACCGTGATTAATGCCCCATTCCTCGCCAGTATCTATGTTAATAACAACCAGTTCGCCATCCGTACCCGGGGCTGGCAGCGCCCCAAGCGGAATGGGGGCTAATTGTGACGCTCCCTTTTGTCCGTAATAAACAACGGTATCATCTATCGCATCTTGAAATCTGCTTTTGCTCCAAAGCGCTACTGAAACCAATGGCGTTTGATTGGTTACAAAATAAATATTTGGCGCATATTGTGAAGGGTCTGAACCAATAGATGTGCGGGTTTTAAAGAATGCGCTCATCATTTGCGAACTATCTGGATGAATACGCGCCGTTACCCAGTTAATAGGCGTATTCCAAATGGACGTTTCTTGATAAGGCCGCTTGCAAAAAGTTAAGATATCTGCAGGCGATGGGTAATTTTTCACCACAAGCGGCAAATAAAGCAAATAATTAGAATTCCCTTGCACTGACAAATTCGCACCGGTAAAGGCAACGGGCAAACCGAGAAATCTATTGTAGGAATCAAAAACACTTTGCCTGAACTGATAGAAGGCGCTGGTTAAGACTGGCTTTTGGGCATTTACCAATAATACACACGCAATACCATATACCAATATTCGCATCATTCGCTTTCCTGACAAAAATAAATTTAACGTGGCAACAGAGTGAACGTGAGGGAACAACACGCAATGAGCAGGCATAGTCACAACCCGCTCACTGCGCGCCTATAAAAAAAACCTACTACAAACAACGATACTTTCGTGATTGTAGTTCATACTGTACTCCTTTCCAAGGACAACAACAAGCCACAGTTCGAAAGGGCCTGAATGTCTCCCATAGTACAGTATCCTTGTTTTCATACAATCCCACAATAGAGTCAAAAGTAACACCAACAACTTACTTAGGCATAGTGCTTTCTCCCTTGCGACACCCAGATGTAAATATTTGGGCGGCGTTTGCGACCACTGCCGGGGCAAGCCCCCAGCGAGACCAGAAGGGTGAGCATCTACGCGAAAAGTTTCCTTTTGGCGTGAAACTATGGGCATTTTTGCCCTATTTAAAATTGCCAAAGCAAAATAGCACATAAATCGCCTTAAAGTTTGTATAATGAATATATGGATAAAAAATCTGTCACTTTCTTCCTCATCGTCATCCTGCTCATTCTCGGCGCGGCCTACTACCTCGTCCAATCTATTCAGCAGACTGCCCAAGGCGCCATCAACGGCGCTGTCGCCCCCTTTCAGCAAAGCAACGCCGCCCTGCAAACCCAAGTCTCGCAACTTGTCAATCCCACGCCCACCATCATCCCCGACCCGGTCACTTACATTACCGAAGTGCGCGCCCTCGCCCGGCTCGAAACCATCCAATACAGCGTCGAAAAAGTCATCACCGCCGAAATCGGCCAGGGCAGTTTTGGTTTTCTCTTCGGCGACAAACTGCTCTTCGTCGCCCACGGCATCGTCATCGCCGGAATCGACATGAACAAAATTCAACCCGCCGACCTGCGTCTGAGCGGCGAAACCCTGCAAGTGCGCCTGCCCGCCGCCGAGGTTTTCATCACCACCATTGACAACCAAAAATCCTACGTCTACGACCGCTCAACCGGCCTGCTGACGCAAGGCGTCAACGACCTGGAAACCCTCGCCCGCCAGAGCGCCGAAGCCGAGATTCAAAAAGCCGCCATCGATGACGGCATTTTGAAACAGGCGCAAAGCAACGCCGAAACTTTCCTGTTCAAATTTTTCCAATCGCTCGGCTACAAAAACGTGACCTTTGTTCAATGACTCTGCTGCAAAAATTCGTTAAACACGAAGGCCTCGAAGGAACACAAAGGAAAATCTTTTTTAACCTTCGTGTACTTTGTAACCTTTGTGGTCAAAAGCCTTTTTGCAGGAGTCTTCAATAAAAATTCCACAATCCGTTACACCCGTCCCGTCCATTCGGGGCGGGTGTATTTATTTTGGAGAAGTTCTGCCGCGCGCGCCTGCTCGGCCTGCGAAAGTTCGCCCCGCTGGAAGGCGATGCCCAGCGTTTGGGAAAACGCCTCGACTGTGGCCTGCGCCGCCGTCTCCCAGGCGATTCCCCGGCCCAGGCAGGTTTGCACCGTCACCGCCCGCGCCAGCAATTTTTGCGCCGCCTGCGCCCGTGCCGATTCATCGGCAAAGACCAGCGCGCGCGTAATGCGCGTCAGGTCGCCCGTCAGCGGCAGGGTACCGTGCTGCAAAATTCCCTCGCGCTTACGCGCCTGCGCCGACCCGATCAGTTTTTTCCCGCCCGCCACAATTTCATAGGCCGACGGCACTTCAAAACAAACCGGCCCGGCCTGTGCGGCGGAGGGCGCGGCGCGCTCTGCCTTGCTGACATCCAACCCCAGCGCGCGGCAGGCCGCCACCAGCGCCGCCGAGAGACGGTTATAACTTTCCAGCACCGTGCCCACCAACAGCGGCTCGTCCGGCGCGACACAGACCGAATAGGTCAACTCATCGGTGTGCAGGATGGCCCGTCCGCCGGTTGGGCGGCGCACCACCTCCCAGCCAAAGGAAGCCAGCGCGGCAAAATCCACATCCGCCACCGGTTGGGCGTAACCCAACGAAAGGCAGGCCGGTTCCCAGGCGTAGAGCCGCAAAGTTGGCAGCGAGTCGCCGCGCCCAGCGGATTCGAGAATGGCCTCGTCCACCGCCATATTCCACGCGCCACGCGCCGCCGGGTGCAAAATCAGCCGCCAAACGCTCATACTTTATCCAACGCGCTCAATTCCAACCAGGCCTGATCTGCCACCGCGTCAGAGACTTCCAACAACGGCGGCTTGACCGACCAGCGTTCCAGCGGATAAAAGCGTGGGAGCAGGGCTTTCAGAATCGGTGGAAAAGGTAGGTATTTATCAAGAATTCTACGGCGGCGATTGAGCGACTCTTGCGCTTCGATGGCGTCACCATCCTGATTGTAAATATCCCAGACCTGGCGCAAAAACGGTGAATACAGGTTCGCCATGGCGGTAATCGCGCCGCCAGCGTGATGTTCGAGGGCGTGCAGGGCGAGTTTGTCGTTGCCAGTCAGCACCAAAAGCGAAGCGCCAAAACGCCGCCCAAGATCAATGGCGTGCGCCGGGTCGCCGGAGGAATCTTTGATTCCGGCAAATTTTTCGGGGTGAGACTCTTTCAGCTGCGCCAGCAAATCCAGGCTAAGCGCCACGCCCGATTGGGCGGGGATGTGGTAGCCAAGTAAATATTTTCCCTGCGGCACGGCCTGGCGGATGAGCAAATCGTACCAGCGGAAGAGTCCGTCCTCACTGGCGGCGCGGAAGTAGTAGGGCGGTAAAACCACGACGCCATCTGCACCCAGTTCAAAAGCGCGGCGCGTCAGGGTAACGGTCTCTTCCAGGCTGGGCGTACCGGTTCCAACCAATAGCCGAAAATTAGGGTAAACCTGGCGCACTTCCTGCGCCACGCGCAAAGCAATTTCGCGTTCACGCGCCGAGAAGGATGGTCCTTCGCCGGTCGTACCAAACAGAAGCGCGCCATGACAACCTCGCGCGGCGAGCAGGCTCAGTAACGGGCACACCGGCTGAAGGCTGATGCTAAAATCAGCCTGGAGCGGGGTCAGGGCGGCGGCGTAAACTCCAGCCAGGGGATGATGCAATTCGGTCATTTTTCGGTTTCCTCAATTTTCAGCACCCGAAACGGGTAAATGTTGATGACTTTCGCACCGTAGTATTCGCTGATATGGTTTTGCAGGTTTTGACGGTAGAACATGGTATGCCCGTGCAAAAAATAACGCGGGCGCGCCAGGCGAATGAGCAGGTTAAGGGCAGCCAGCCCGTGGTGGGGTGGGTCGTCGTCGTCGTGAATGCCCTGCGGCGGCGAGTGGGCGACGAACAAATCCAGCGGGCGGCCAAGCAGGCGCATCCATGTCAGCCGCGGCAGCAGGTGAAAAACGCGCAGATAAAATTCTTGCTGGGTGTACTGGTTAGGGCTGCCCGGTTGATAAAGGACGCTGCCGCCCAACCCGGCGACGCGCAATCCGCGTACCAGGCCAACCCGGCCATCCAGATTGTCACAACCCTGGGCCTGCGAGCGCAAATCGTGCAGGTCGTAGGCCGGGTCATGGTTGCCAGGGACATACATGAGCGGGACGTTATACAGGGAAACCAGAAATTCCAGGTATTCGTAGGGCAGGTCGCCGCACGAAACCAGCAGACGCACGTCCGGGTAGGCTTCGCGCACGGCGGGCGTGAACAGGCGCTCAATAATCTGGTCGCTGACGGCGAGAATTTTCATGGGGAGCTTAATTGTATGACAACCTGGGCTGGCTGTCTACTTTTTTTCCACCACCCAAAAATGCGACAGGCCAAAAAATTGCAGGGGTGTGGATTCCAACATTTGCAGCGCGGCGCGCAGCAATTTCCCCGCCGGCCCAAAGCGGGCAATCAGGTTGTCGTAGGCGCCGAAAATGATGCGGCGCTCCACCACCTTCAGCGGCAGACCGGCAAAGAGTTTTTGCAGCAAGTCGCCCGCCGAATAGACGCGCACGTGCGGGGCGAGCCGGTCGCGCCAGCGGCGCGGCAGATAATTGACCAGCGGCGCGTTGCCGAAATGGTATTTTCCGCGCCAGTAGATGCCGTGCGTTTCAAACGGGTAGCCACGATTGGGGACAAAAATGACGGCGCGCCCGCCAGGTTTGAGCACGCGCGCCATCTCGCGGACGGCGGCGGCGTCATCGGCGACGTGTTCGAGCACTTCGTGGCTGAGAATCAGGTCAAAGGAAGAGTCGCCAAAGGGCAGCGATTCGCCCGCCGCGTTGAGAATATTTGGGGAGCGCGCTCCGGCCTCGGCGGCGCGCTCAAAATCATACTCCAGCCCAAAGATTTTCCCGCCCAACGCGGCGAGATGTTCGACGTACATACCGACGCCGCAGCCGTTTTCGAGGAGGTTGCCGTGAATGCGCTCCCCGGCGGCGGCGAGAATCATTTTCAGGCGGCGTTCCTGCCCTGCGCGCCAAACGTAGGATGGTTCGCCGCGCAGGGCGGCTTTTTCAAGGTTTCTCATCGGGGATTCGGTTGTCCAGTTGTGCAGTTATCCAGTTTTCCGGTTATTCGGTTGTGCAGTTATCCAGTTTTCCGGTTGTGCAGTTGTGCAGTTGTCCGGTTGTCATTCATCATTCTTCATTCTTCCTTTACTTCAGCATTGGCATTTTGATGCCATGCCGTTTGGCCGCGGCGATGGCGATTTCGTAACCCGCGTCGGCGTGGCGGACGACGCCCATGCCCGGGTCAGTCGTCAGCACGCGCTCCAGACGTTTGGCGGCTTCGGGCGTGCCGTCGGCCACAATCACCTGCCCGGCGTGCTGGCTGTAGCCCATGCCGACGCCGCCGCCGTGATGGAAGGAAACCCAGGTCGCTCCGCCGACAGCGTTAATCAGCGCATTGAGAATCGGCCAGTCGCTGATGGCGTCAGAGCCGTCCTTCATCGCTTCGGTTTCGCGGTTGGGGCTGGCGACCGAGCCGCTGTCGAGGTGGTCGCGGCCAATCACAATCGGCGCGCGCACTTTGCCGGTTGCCACCAGTTCGTTAAATTTCAGCCCGGCCCGGACGCGCTCACCGTAGCCCAGCCAGCAGATGCGGCTCGGCAGGCCCTGAAACGGCACTTTCTCGCGCGCCATTTTCAGCCAGCGGCGCAGATGGTCGTCTTCAGGGAAAAGTTCCAGAATGGCCTGGTCGGTGGTGTAAATATCTTCCGGGTCGCCGGAAAGCGCCACCCAGCGGAAGGGGCCTTTGCCCTCGCAAAACAGCGGGCGAATGTAGGCCGGAACAAAGCCGGGGAATTCAAAAGCGTCACTCACGCCGTAATTAAACGCCTGCTGACGGATGTTGTTGCCATAATCAAAAACTTCTGCGCCCGCGCGCTGAAAAGCCAGCATGGCCTGCACATGCTTCGCCATCGAAGCCATCGCCATTTTTTTGTATTGCTCGGGGTCAGAAACGCGCAGTTGATTGGCGGCGGCCACCGTCAGGCCCGAGGGAACGTAATAGAGCGCCTCGTGCGCCGAAGTCTGGTCGGTGACGACATCTGGGATGACGCCGCGCGCGAAAAGTTCGCTGTACACGTCGGCGGCATTGCCGACCAGGCCGATGGAGAGCGGGCGTCCGGCGGCTTTGTTCTCCTCGACGAGGGTCATCGCCTCTTCGAGCGTATCCACCACCACATCCACATAGCCGATGGCGCGGCGGCGCTCGGCGCGCTCTTTGTCCACTTCGACAATCAGTCCGACACCCTCGTTCATGGTGATGGAAAGCGGCTGCGCCCCGCCCATACCGCCCAGGCCGGCCGTCAGCACAAATTTTCCCTTAAGCGAACCCCAGCCGCGCAGTTTTGCCAGCGCGCCGAAAGTCTCATACGTCCCCTGCAAAATGCCCTGCGTGCCGATGTAAATCCACGAACCGGCGGTCATCTGGCCGTACATGATCAGCCCTTTTTTGGCGAGTTCGTCAAAATGTTCCCAGGTGGCCCAATGCGGCACGAGGTTGGAATTGGCAATCAGCACGCGCGGCGCGTCTGTGTGCGTTTTGAAAATCGCCACCGGCTTGCCGGATTGCACCAGCAAGGTTTCGTCTTCCTCCAGGTTTTTCAGGCTTTCCAAAATTGCGTCAAAACATTCCCAGTTGCGGGCGGCCTGTCCGCGCCCGCCGTAGACGACGAGGTTTTCGGGCTTTTCGGCCACTTCGGGGTCAAGATTGTTTTGAATCATGCGATAGGCGGCTTCGCTGAGCCAGTTTTTGCAGGTCAGCTGCGTGCCACGCGGGGCGCGGACAACACGAGGGGATGACATGGGCGATTCTCCTTTGGGAAAATAAAAACTTCTTCGGCGCTATTATACGCGCTGAAGAAGCCGAAATGGTCGCGCCATAACGCCGAACTTTTTCACGGCGTTCCAACCGGCAAAGCAGCACAAAAAACGTAATTACTCAGCCACCAAATATTTTGGCATAGCGGCGGCGGGATAAATCCCTGCCTCAAGTCATGGAAGTCGGCTAAAGCCGACTCACTTGAACAGCCCGAAGGGCTTTTTTTTGTAATGAGGCAGAGATTCAGCCCGCCGAGACGGGCAAAAAGTCAACAAACCTGAGTAATTACCAAAAAACAAAAAATTGGCGACATGAATATCACGTTACGGTTTATTGCCGCAATAAATTCCGCAAATCTTCCTCAATTTCAACGGGGGTCAGGCCATACGGCCAGGTGAGAATCAACGCTCCCTGACGGTCCAGCACCAGCACCGAAGCGGAATGGTCAACCGTGTAAAAGCCGGTTTTCGGGTCGGGGTCGTTTAATTTGTAATAGACGCCAAAGGCTTTGGCCGTCGCCGCGATTTCTTCCGCGCTGCCGGTCAGGCCAAGAAAAGCGGGGTTGAAGCGGGCGGCGTAGGCGCTGGCGATTTGCGGCGTATCCCGCGCCGGATCCACCGAGACAAAAATCACCTGAAATTTATCGGCGTTGGCGCCCAGCCGCCTCAGCGCCTCGCGCAGACCGGCCAGGGTCGTCGGGCAGACATCCGGACAGCCGGTGTAGCCAAAGTATAAGATGACGTATTTTCCCGCAAACTGCTGCAGATCCACCGCGCCCGCGGCAGATTGCAGGCTGAAGCCGGGCATCGGCGCTGGCGGCGAAATGTGACTGCCATTCCAGCGCGGCGGCTGGAAAAATTGATAGAGCGCCAGCGCCCCCATCAGCGCAGCGACAACGGCCATAAAAATCAGGGTTTGACGGTTATTCATTGGTCACTGACAGGGACGTTGACGGTAATTTCTCCGGCGTTTTCAAAGACCAGAGTCACGCTAATCGCTTCGCCCGCTTTTAACTCGCGTTTGAGGCCCATCAGCATAATGTGGTAGCCGCCGGGTTTGAGAATCGCCTCGCCGCCCGCCGGAATTTCCAGCCCGCCGGGCACTTCCCGCATGGACATCACGCCATTGTCCATCGTCGTCTCATGAATCTGCACCATTTCGGCCACGTCGCTGGAGACGGAAACTAATTTGTCGGCGGCAGAAGCGGTATTTTTGATGAGCATATATGCGCCGCTGACATCTGTCACCGCTGCGCGCGCCCAGGGGCCGTAAATTTCAATGCCGTTTTGCGCGGCAACCGGGCCGCCGGAGGCCGGAGCACAAGCGGTCAGCAGGAAAGCCAGCACAACCAACAGAAAAGAAAAATGTTTCATCGAAATCTCCTTGATATCCGCTTTTTGAGATAAGAACAACTGTATGAAATCGTCATAATCCAAAATTTCAAAAAACAAAGGTGGTATTTTGGCCTTATCAGCCGCAACATAAATGTCGCTCAACGTTATGGCTCGTCTTTCCAACCCGTCCAGGTTTCGCTGATTTTCCACAAACGTTGTTGTGTTTCCAAATCGAGCGCCTGCGGCACAACGGGGGCCGGGCGGCTTTCGGCGAAATATTTTCCGGTCACCTTCGCCACTTCGGGCGAGGTCGCCAGATAGACGGAAGTCGCCGCGCCTTGTTCGGTGCTGACGCCGGTGGTGTCGAACCCGGCTTTGAGCAGTTTGGTGGTGACGACGCCGGGGTGCAGGCTGTTGGAGGTGAATTTTCCCTGCCCCAGCGCGGCCAGTTGATTGGCAAACAGGATGTTCGCCAGTTTGGATTGGGCGTAGGCGCGGTAGCCGTCATAGGATTTTTCGGCGTTCAGGTCGTCGAAATCAATTTTTCCGCGGCGATGCGCCACTGAAGAAACCGTCACCACGCGGGCGGCGCTTTCCTCCAGCAGGGGCAGCAGTTCCCAGGTCAGCAAAAACGGGGCGAGGTGATTGACTGCCAGCGTCAGTTCAAACCCATCCACAGAAAGCTGGCGCTCCTTCAGAAAAACGCCCGCATTGTGGATGAGAACATCCAGCCGGTCGAAGCGGGCTTCCACTTCCAGCGCCAGGCCGCGCACCTGTTCGAGCGAGGCCAAATCAGCCTGAGCGATGTCGAGCAGCGCGCCAGGGACCTGTGCGGCGATTTCCTCCTGCGTTTGTTCCAGCTTTTCCAGGCTGCGCCCGTGCAAAATGACCAGCGCGCCGCGCCGCGCCAGTTCCAACGCGGTGGCCCGGCCAATTCCATCGGTTGCGCCGGTGACCAGCATGATTTTATTTTTTTTTGCCATGTTTGCTCCTATGGTTCCGCGTAGACAAAGCGCGCAATCGAAAAGCCGAGGGTGACGGACTTTTCGTTCACGCTGAGGGTCAGGGTTTGGTTGAAGGGTAAAACCTCGCGCACCAAAACGCTTTGGCCGGGAATCAGGCCGTTTTCGTAGAGAAAGTTGAGGATTTGCGGGTTGTCTTCGGCAAATTCGTGGATGCGACGCAAGGTGACGGTGACGCCCGCCGCCAGTTCCGTCAGCGGCAGCCAGGCGCGGGTGACGCTTTCACAGCCCGGCAGGGGATTTCCATGCGGGCAAACCTGCGGGTCGCCGAGCGCCTCGCGCATGCGTTCTTCCAGCAGGGGCGAAATGGCGTGTTCCATATTGTGAGCTTCTTCGTGGGTTTGGGTGAGCGGAATTTTGAACACGCTGACCAGCAGCCATTCCGTCAGCATGTGGCGGCGCACCACCGAATGGGCGGCGGCGCGCCCGGTTTCGGTCAGGCTCAGCCCGCTGCGGCCCGTGCCATGAATCCAACTATCGCGCTCCATGCGCTTAAGCGTCATGGTGACGGTGGCCGGAGCGACGTTGAGCAATTCGGCCAGGCGCGCGGCGATAATTTCGCCGGTGTCGCGTTCCAGCACGTGCATGGTCATCAGATAATCTTCGACGGTGGGCGTCGGGCGAGTCGTATCGGGATGGCGGGACATCAATCACCCTAGAAAGCGCAAGGCGTAGTCTGGACGAATTATAAAAATTAGTATATACTAACTTTTGTAGTACAAATTATGTAAAATCATTTTAACATAGCAGAGAGGGCTGTCAAGCCCAAAGGAGATCGGATGCTGGCAAGTTTTCTACTTTCACTGCGCGAAGGGCTGGAAGCGGCCCTGATTTTGGGAATTGTGCTCGGCGTTTTGAACAAACTTCAGCGCCGCGATTTGACTGGCGCGGTCTGGCTGGGCGCGGCCTCAGCGGCGGCGGCGGCGCTGCTCTCAGCGCTGGCGCTGAACTGGCTGGGCATGGAATTGAGCGGACGCGCCGAACAAATTTTTGAAGGCGCGGTGTTGCTGTTTGCCGCCGCCGTGCTCACCTGGATGATTTTTTGGATGCGGCGCTCGGCGGTCAACCTGAAAAACGAAATCGAAGCCAAAACACACCTGGCGCTGCGCGGCGGTGGGCTGTTTGCGCTGGCTTTCCTGTCAGTTTTCCGGGAGGGCATCGAACTGGCACTCTTTTTGCTGGCCGTGCGTCAAACCGTCAGCCCGCTGCAAACCATCGGCGGAGCAGCGCTCGGCCTGTTCGCCGCCGCCACGCTAGGGGTGGCGCTGTTTTCCTCCACGCGGCGGCTTAATCTGCGTCTCTTTTTCACTGTCACCAATTTTCTGCTGATTATTTTCGCCGCCGGAATGGTCGGGCTGGGAATTCACGAACTGAACGAAGCCGGAATCATCCCCGCGGTGACCGAACATCTCTGGAATTTGAACGGGGTGCTGGACGAAAAAAGTGATCTGGGCCTGCTACTGAAAGCGTTGTTCGGCTACAACGGCAATCCCTCGCTGACGGAAGTGCTCGGCTACCTGGCCTACCTGGGCGGAATTTTCACCTTTCTAGCCGTCAGCCGGGCCAAACCATCTGCCAAAACAGCGCCGGTGACGGGATGAAGTAAAATTGCCCGCATGAAAAACGTTTTGCGCTGGACACCCGCCATGATTCTCATGGCGGTTATTTTTTTGGCATCGTCCACCGCCTCGGCAGACCTACCTGACTACGGCGCGCTGGATACCCTGGTCAAAAAAGGCGGACACCTGACGGGCTATGGCCTGTTGGCGCTGGCCTACTGGTTTGGGCTGACGGGTAGCGGCGTCCACAAACGCCAGTTTTCCCTGGCCTGGAGCATGGCGCTGCTCTATGCGCTGACGGATGAATTTCATCAATCTTTCACCCCGGGGCGTCACCCGGCGCTGCTGGATGTTTTTCTCTTCGACGGCGGCGGCGCGGCCCTGGCGCTGCTGGCGCTGAAACGAATGATGAGTGATGAAAAATGAACCGCTCTTCATTCCGCATTCTGCATTTATAATTCCCGGCCATGACTGATAACATGAATTTTTTCTTTCCCGAACTCAATAACGCCGAAGACGGTGTTGTGCCGCTGCTCCCCGCAGCGATGCGCTTTTTGGAATTGCGCGGCGAGCCGGTGCTGGACGACAACCCGCTGCGCGCCCGCGTCTATGTCGAAGTGACACCCTTCCAAAAACGCCCCTACATTGAGGTGATTCTGCTGGACGAAGACGGCGCCGAAGTCGCCACTGCCAGCGTCATCGAACCGATGCAGCGCAAACACGTCTTCACCCTGCATCTGCGCGGCGGAAAAATGACCGGCGTTTTCCACCTGCGCGCGCGCATGTATTACCCTTCCAACGCCGAAGACCCGACCAACCTGGCAGGGATGACCATTCTCGAAGCCGACCAGGCGGAGGCGGAATTTGTGGTTCCGGCGCGTTAGCCGCCTGGTGACGTTGATTCTTCTACTGACCGCCTGCGCCGCGCAGCCCGACAGCCGATTGACCAGTTCTCCGGTTGTCCAGTTGACCAGTTCTCCGGTTATCCAGTTGACCAGTTCTCCAGTTCTCCAGTTCTCCCCGCAACCGGAAAACCGGAACACCGCCCCGCCGAAAAGCCCACTCTGCTCCCCGCTGGCAGTTCAGCCGCTGGAAAAATTGAGCGAAATCATCACCCAGCCCTTTGCCATGCCGCGCATTTTGAGCGATGGCCGCTACAGCGATGACGCCCATCACGGCGTGGATTTGGGCTACTACACCCGCGATGAGGAAAATTTCACCGGCACGCCGGTACTGGCCGCGCTCAACGGGCAAATCGCCGGTCTGGTGACCGACCGCCCGCCCTACGGCAACGCCATCCTGCTGGAAACACCTTTCGAGCAAATTCCGCGCCGGGTGGTGGAAAGTGAAAAAATTATGAGCGGAAATTCGCTTTACACGCTCTACGCCCACCTGCAAAACGTCGCCCCGCTCCGGCTGGGGCAGGCAGTCGCCTGCGGCGAGCAACTCGCCGAAACCGGGCTGACCGGCTTCACCGGCGGGCCGCACCTCCATTTTGAAACGCGCTGGGGGCCTGCCGGAAGCAATTTTTCCGAGGGAATGGCTTTTTATCGCGCCGACACCAGCGCGGCAGAACGCGCCAATTACGACTTGTGGCGCATGAGCGGCACCTTTCACTTGTTCGACCCGATGGAAATACTGGCAGGAGAAAAGAAATGATGAGGAGAGAGACAGGAAGACAGGGAGAGCAACAGATGAAGAGGCGAGGATATGAGGAGAGAGGCAGACAAGGAGAGAGACGAAAAATCTTCTCATCTTCTCATCATCTCATCCTCTTCTCCTCCACTTTCCTGCTGCTCCTGCTGGCCGCCTGCGCCCCGACGCCTGTCAGCCCGACGCCTGTCAGCCCGGCGGCGCTGACGGGTACGGAAACAAGCGTCAGTCCGACAGTTTCGCCGACGGCCACACTCACGCCCCCGCCGCCTTCACCAACCAGCACGCCCCTGCCTCCAGATGCCGTCTCCGTCTTTTTTCTCTCTGCCGAAGATAACGGCTACCAGCACCTGTTCGCCTACGCCCCCGGCGTTTTGCCGCTCACCCGTCTGACCAGCGGCGCGTGGGACGACATCACCCCGGCGCTTAGCCCGGATGGAACAAAACTGGCTTTCGCCTCCAGCCGCAACGAATATTTTGACCTGTACCTGCTCGACCTGCAAACCGGCCAGGTTTCACGGCTGACGGACAGCCCGGCCTACGACGCATCCCCAGCCTGGTCGCCCGACGGACAATGGATTGTGTACGAAACCTACATCGAAAATAATTTTGAGATTGCCGTTCTCTCCACCTCCGCCGCCGGGCAGGGCGCGCGCCTGACCACCAACCCTGCCAGCGACCAAAACCCCACCTGGGCGCCGGGCGGACGCCAAATTGCCTTTGCCTCTGACCGCAGCGGCGAAGAAGAAATTTGGGTCGCCAACCTGGATACTCCCGGCGAAAACCGCTTTCAAAACGTCAGCAACAACCCGCAAATGAGCGAGACCCACCCCGTCTGGTCACCAGACGGGCGTTACCTGGCCTGGGATGCCGCCAGCCTGACGCAACCCAGCCAGGTAATGCGCTGGGATAGCGCCGCGCCCACCACCCCCGCCAGCGCCATCGCCCCCGGCGCCGCCCCTGTCTGGAATCAGGACGGCGGCCAGGTGGCGGCGCGCCTGCAAGACCCCAACCTTGATTATCTGGTAGCCTACAACCTGCAAGGGCAAATTACCCAGTCCCCGCTGGCGCTCCGCCAAATTCGCAGCATTGTGTGGCGTTCCATTCCTATCCACAGCCTGCCACAAGCTTTTTCACGCTTCGCCGCCCAACCGACGCCGCTCTTTGTGCCGCAAACCCAACCCCCGCAGGAGAATCTACCAGAACGCGCCATCCTCGTCGCGCTGGAAGGGCTGAACGCCCCGGAAGCCCTGTTACACGATTCTGTAGATGAATCTTTTAACGCCCTGCGCGCCCGCGTCAGCGTCGAAACCGGCTGGGACACCCTCGCCAGCCTGGAGAACGCCTACACGCCACTCACCACCCACCTCGACCCCGGGCGCGGCGACTCGTGGCTCTACACCGGGCGCGCCTTTGACATCAACGCCATCCCGCTCAACGTCGGCTGGATATATATTCAGCGTGAAGACTACAACGGCCAAACCTACTGGCGCATCTACTTGCGCGCTCAGTCCCAAGACGGCGGTCAGGGCGAACCCCTGCGCGCCCGCCCCTGGGACATGAACGCCCGCTACGACCTCAACCCGCTTAACTACGAACAGGGCGGCCAACTGATGAAAAACATTCCCGCCGGCTACTGGATAGACCTGACGCGCCTGGCGCGCGCCTACGAATGGCAGCGCGCCCCCGCCCAAACCAACTGGCGCACCTACTTCAAAGGCGCGCTCTTCAACGAATTTATCCAACCCGGCGGCCTCAGTTGGCGCGCCGCCATGCTACAACTCTACCCGGCAGAGATTCTCATCACCCCCACCGTCATCATCCCGCCTACGCGCACATTCACCCCCACACCCACCGGCTACCGCTACAAGACACCCACGCCCACTGTCACTTTTACGCCTACCCTGCGCCCGACCTTCACCCCGGAGCCGTAACCACCCATGCGGAAAGCATTTTTTTTGATGTCCACCCTGGGAGTTTTTCTGGCCGCCTGCGCCGCGCCCACCCCGCCAGCAACTCCCGCGCCGCAGACAGAAACGTCTCCACTAATTGTGGCTCCCGTTGTGGAAACTCTCTCGCCGCTCCTGGCCTGCCCCAACCCCGATTGCCTTGTCACCATCCCCGGCGACGAAACCCCTCAGCCATTGCGTTTCGACCTGCCAACTCCCGGTGCGCAGCCCGTCTCGGCCTGGCGGCCACCGCTTTACCCGGTTCCCTGGGCGCTGGCCGCCTACGACCACTTCTACTTCACCCGCCCCATCGCCGCAGATGAAGTTAACTGGCCGGTAGCCAACTACCGCTACGGCGGCGTCTTTTTTAAAGATGTCACCCACACCGGCGTAGACATCCCCGCCAAAGCCGGAACAACCGTCCACGCCGCCGGGCCGGGAACAGTCGTCTGGGCAGGCTGGGGCCTATTCAGCGGTGAGCCCGGCAATACCGGCGACGCCTACGGGCAGGCCGTCGCCATCCGTCACGATTTCGGTTACAACGGACAAACGCTCTACACCATTTACGCTCACATGCGCCAGGTAGACGTGGCCTACGGCGAATGGGTGGATACTGGCGACGCGCTGGGTGAGGTCGGCGATACAGGTTTCACCACCGGTCCGCATCTGCACTTTGAAATTCGTATTGGCGCAAACGCCTATTATTACACCCGCAACCCCGAATTGTGGATTGCACCGCCGCAAGGCTGGGGCGTGCTGGCCGGGCGCATCATGGAAAGCAGCGGGGAAACCATCAAAAAGGCCTCGGTGTTGGTGCGCTCCCTGGTCACAACGCAAGAATGGACGGTTTATACCTACGGCCCCGAAGCCGTCCGCCCGGATGATTATTACAACGAAAACATGGCGCTGAGCGATTTGCCCGCCGGGCGCTACACTGTTTTTGTGCCCTTTGGGGAACATACCCGCAAAATTGAGCTGGAGATTCGCCCCGGTCAGGTCACTTATTTCACCTTTCACGGCGATGGCGGCTTCAGCCTGGCGCCCCCCATGCCTCCGGGCATGGAAAGTATTTTCACCCCCGTGAAGTAGGGGCGGCCCGCTGGTCATCCCCTGTAAAGGTTATAATTTCAGCACAAGGAGACTTTTATGAACGCAATCATCGAAAAAATTGCCACCTACATCGCCAAAGATATTCTCAAACAGCCCAAGCGGGTGATTACCCCCACAGAAAAACTCATCTCCAGCGGGTTGGTTGATTCCTTCAGCCTGGTGGATTTGGGACTGTTCATCGAAGATAATTTCGGCGTGCGCATTGACGACACTGAACTCAATGCCGAAACCTTCGACACCCTGGAAGAGTTGGAACGGGTGATTAAGGAATTAGGAATTAGGAATTAGGAATTGGAAATTTCCGTCCCCATGCTTTCTCTTCTTCAACAACATTTTCTGAACCAGCCCCAAAAAACGGCCGTCATTTTGCAGCACGCCGGGCAGCCGGACGTTTTAATTGATTATCAAACCCTGCTGGAACAATCCGCCCGGTACGCCCGCGCCTACGAAAATGCGAAAATTTTGCCGGGCGAGGTGGTTGTGCTGATTTTGCAGCACAGCGCCGACCTGATTTTTGCCTTCTGGGGCGCGATACTCGGCGGGCAAATCCCGTCCATCATGCCCTTTCTGACCGAAAAACTTGCGCCAGAGCGCTACCGCGCCGACCTGGCCGCGCTGGTTGGCGTCACCCAACCGGCGGCAATGGTCACCTCGCCCGAGTTCGAGGCTGAAGTGCGCGGCGCGCTTGGGCCGGGAAGTTCCGTCCGCGCGGTACTGCTTACCAGCCAAATTCCGGCCAGCGCGGAGGTCAACTTTCAGCAGGCGGGCGGCCTGGCGCGTTCATCCGAAGAGATTGTCCTACTGCAACATTCTTCCGGCACGACCGGCCTGCAAAAAGGCGTGGCACTCTCGCAGCGGGCGATTCTCAACCAGTTAACCGCCTATCGCGCGGCGCTTCAGCTTCAGCCGGAGGATGTGCTCGTCTCGTGGCTGCCGCTCTATCACGACATGGGACTGATTGCCGGGTTCTTGATGCCCATTTTGAGCGGCGTCACGCTGGTGCTGATGTCGCCCTTCGATTGGGTGCGCGCGCCCTACCGCCTGTTCCAGAGCGTCGGCCAGTATCGCGGCACGCTTTCGTGGCTGCCCAACTTTGCCTACAATTTTTGCGCGCAAAAAGTGCGCGAGCGCGACCTGGCGGGCGTGGATTTGTCCAGCTGGCGGCTGATTACCAACTGCTCCGAGCCGGTCAAGGCCGAAAGTCAGCGCGCTTTTTACGAACGATTTGCGCCTTACGGGCTGAAGGAAAGCGCCCTGGCCTGTAGTTACGCCATGGCGGAGAATGTTTTCGGCGTGACGCAAACCCCGGCGGGGACGCTGCCGGTGACCGATGAAATTGACCGCGCCGCCTACATCAACGAGCGGCGCGCCCTGCCGCCGCAGCCCGGCCAGGCGGCGCAGGTGATGCTGTCTTCCGGGCGGGCGCTGGCAAATACCAAACTGCGCGTGGTGGACGAGGCGGGCAATGACCTGCCCGACCGGGTGATTGGCGAAATTGCCCTGCAAAGCGATTGTATGTTGACCGGCTACTATCGCCGCCCCGACGCCACTGAGCAAGCGCTGCGCGGCGGCTGGTACTTCACTGGCGATTACGGCTACACGCTGAACGGCGAGCTGTTTGTGGCCGGACGCAAAAAAGATATGATTATCGTCGGCGGGAAAAATGTCTACCCGCAAGACCTGGAAGCCCTGGCCTACGAAGTTCCCTGCATTCACGCCGGGCGCGCCGTCGCCTTTGGCATCGAGGATGAAAAAGCCGGAACCGAGGAAGCCGTGATTGTGGCCGAGGTGGACACGGACAACCCGCAAGAGCGCGAGCAAATCGCCGAGGCCCTGCGGCGTCACGTCACCCAAAATTCGGCCATTACGCTGCGTTACGCGCACATCGTCGGCGCAAAATGGATTCTCAAAACATCCAGCGGCAAAACCGCCCGCGCTGCCAACCGGGAAAAATTTCTAACAGAAAGCGCTTGACCTACCGAACATCTGTGCTATACTCTTATCATCGTTACCTTTAACTGCTCTGGAGAAAAAACATGGCTCGCAAATCACAACCTACTGAAGCCCCCACTCGCCAAACCCAGGATGATGCCAAACATTCCATGCTGGAAAAAGCCGTTGGTGACATCATCAAACGTTACGGCGACGGTTCCATCATGCGTCTGGGCGAGGCCCACAGCATGGTCGTGGATACCGTTCCAACCGGCTCGCTCTCGCTCGACATCGCGCTGGGCGTCGGCGGCCTTCCGCGCGGGCGCATCGCCGAAATCTACGGGCCAGAATCCAGCGGCAAGACCACCCTCTGCCAGCACATTGTGGCCGAAGTTCAAAAACTGGGCGGAACTGCCGCCTACATTGACATGGAACACGCCCTCGACCCGGCCTACGCGGCCAAATGCGGCGTGGATATTGACAACCTGCTCGTTTCCCAGCCCGACACCGGCGAACAGGCGCTGGAAATCGCCGAAACGCTGGTGCGCTCTGGCGCGGTGGATATCGTCGTGGTCGACTCGGTCGCCGCGCTCGTCCCCCGCTCCGAGTTGGAAGGCGACATGGGCGACGCCACGATGGGCGTCCAGGCGCGGCTGATGAGCCAGGCGCTGCGTAAACTCTCCGGCGCCATCAACCAGACCAAAACGATGGTACTCTTCACCAACCAACTGCGTCAGAAAATCGGCGTCATGTTTGGCAACCCCGAAACCACCACTGGCGGCCAGGCGCTCAAATTTTATGCATCCATTCGGCTGGACGTGCGCCGCGTGCAAAGCATCAAAGTTGGCGACGAGGTTATCGGCAACCGCACCCGCGTGCGCGTCGTCAAAAACAAAGTCGCACCACCCTTCCGCACCGCCGAATTTGACATCATGTTCAACGAAGGCATCTCCAAAGTGGGCGACTTGCTCGACCTGGCCACCAACCTGGAAATTGTCACCAAACGCGGCGCATTTTATTCCTATGGCGAAATTCGCATCGGTCAGGGACGTGAAAACGCCAAAGAATACCTGCGCCAAAACGGCGAGCTGGCGCGCGAAATCGAAACCGTCATCCGCCAAAAAGCCATGGGCGGAGAGTTGGTTCTGCCAATTGACACCAGCAGCGCAGATACCAGCGCAGAAGAATAAACCAGTTTTAGCCCAGAATGATACAATACGCGCCGTGAAAACAGCGCGTATTTATTTTTTTAAACTTGTTTTCGGGTTGCTGCTCGCCGCTTTGATGAACGCCTGCGCCTCGCAACCCCCCACGCCGTTTGTGCCGCCCACCGCCCCGGAACAAATCAACCCCATTGCCACCGAAATCCGGCTGATCGCTCCGCCAACCGCCGCCTTACAATCCACCCTCTTGCCGCCCAGCGAAACACCCACACCCGCGCCCAGCCCCACCCCAACCTGCCAGCCCAACCTGGAATTTCTGACCGATTTAACCTACCCTGATGGAACTGTCGTCGCCCCGGGCAGCATCGTCGAAAAACAATGGCGCGTTCTCAACAGCGGCAGTTGCAACTGGAACACGGGCTACCGCCTGCGCCTCGTGGATGGCTTCTCACCCCTGGGCGCAGCCCCAGAGCAGGCGCTCTACCCCGCCCTGGCCGGGAGCGAAACCACACTCCAAATCATCTTCAGCGCCCCCAACGAGCCAGGACTGTATCGCTCCTCCTGGCAAGCCTACGACTCAGAAGGCGCACCCTTCGGTGTACCCATTTTCATCGAAATCATCGTCCAATGAAAACTGCAACCTTCACCTACGACATTCACGCCACCTGCCCGCGCGAAAAAGCGCAAAAAATGCTGTCTGAATTCAGCCAGCATTCACAAATTCACCCGCTGATTATGAAGGTGGAAACTGCGCCGCCCCCGCCGGACGTTCTGCGCCGCTACTGGATTACCGACCGGCTAAAATGGGGCATCTTCACCTTCAACATCCGCTACCGCGCCGATATTTTACGCGTCAGCGACGAGGAAATTCTGACCGAAGCCTGCCAGTCGCCACGAACCACCGTCCGCAACCACACCACGCTCAGCGAAAGCGGCGGCGAAACCCACATCCACGTCGAAATGACCCTGACAGCGCCAGATTTGTTATTTGACTACGCTTTTTCCCAGGCGCAGACGGCGCACCTGGAAATGGCGCGGCGCATCAAAACCACGCTGGAAAACCCAAAAATCTGACAGCCTTGGCTCAATGATGGAAAATTCGCTCTTTCTCCAAATCACCGAACTCCTGGCGCGCGGCGAAAGCGCAGCGCTGTGCACCGTCATCGAATCGCACGGCTCGGTGCCACGCCACGCGGGCAGTAAAATGCTGGTATTTGAAGACGGCACATTCAGCGGAACCATCGGCGGCGGCGAGTTGGAAAGCCGCGTGCTGAAGGAAGCCGGGCGTGTCCTGTCGGAGGGCAAACCGCGCAAACTAGCCTATTCGCTGACTGACCCGGCGTGCGGCGACCCGGGCGTATGCGGAGGGCGGGTGGAGGTTTTTGTGGAACCGGTTTTTCCCCCAGAAAAAATTGTGGTGATTGGCGGTGGACACGTTGGCAAGGCGGTAGCGCACCTGGCAAAATGGCTGGGCTTTCGCGTGGCGGTCAGCGACGACCGCGCCGAGTTTTGCTCGCCCGCAGCCAACCCCGACGCTGATGAGTTTTACCCCATGCCGATGGCCGAACTGCCCGCCGCGCTGAAAATCAACCGCCAGACCTATCTGGTGGTTACCTCGCGCGGCAGCGTGGTAGACGTGCCCGGGCTGCCGCCCCTGCTCGACAGCCCCGCCGCGTATATCGGCGTCATCGGTTCAAAGCGGCGCTGGGCCGCCACCGTGCGCGGGATGCAGGCCAACGGCGTCAGCGCGGAAAAAATCACCCGGGCGCACTCTCCGCTTGGGCTGGAAATCCACGCCGAAACGCCGGAAGAAATCGCTGTCAGCATCCTGGCCGAAATTATCGCCCGCCGCAATCACGGCTAGCACCAGAATTTTTTTAATGGGTACAGTACGGGCGAAACCAGAACCAAGAAAACGCCACGTTGTGCGCCATTTATGCCGCTTTACAAGGCGGAGCAAAGATGTGGATGATCGCCAAATTACAGGTTTTTTCTGCCTGCCTGCGCCTTGCCCATCAAGCGCATCACAGCCAATAACATAGGCACAACTTTGATATACAGCGCGTACCAGAGCGGGTTGGGTACAAAATCCCAGGCGCCGAGCGTGCGGACGACGGTTCCGCCCAGGCCTTCCTTGAAGCGAAAAACGCCCCACATGCTGTCGCTTTCGTCAAACACGTCCGGCGCGCCCCACAGGTCGTAAACCGCGCAGCCCTGCGCCCGCGCCCATTGCAGGGCTTCCCATTGCAGCAGGTAGGCCGGCATTTTTTCGCGGTGCGCGGTGCGGCTCATGCCGTAAACGTAGTAGGCGCGCCCGGCAAAAGCGAAGAGAAAAATCGCCGCCACCGCTTCGCCGTCCACTTCGGCAATTAGCGGCTCGGCGAGGGGCGCGGCAGCCGGTTGCTCGGTTTTCCGGTTTTCCGGTTGTAACTGCTCAACTGGAGAACCGGAAAACAGCTTCCACACGGTGCGGTAATAATTTTCATCGCGGATGACAAAGCCGTCGCGCGCGGCGGTTTCGGCGTACATTTTGTAGAGCAGCGGCCAATCTTTTTCGCCGCCGACGCGCACCCGCACGCCCTTTTTGGCGGCCAGGCGCAGGTTGTAGCGCGTTTTTTGCTTCATGCGCGCCAGCATTTCTTCGTCCGATGCGCTGACCGGCAGCAGAACGGTGTTGCGGAATTGAATCTGGTCGGCAGAGAAGCGCCAGCCGCGGCGCAGTAACTCGGCGCGGATGGCTGCGCCCGCCGGGTCGGCGGATTCGCTTTCGGTGGCGGGGATGCCGGTTCCCAGCCGGACATCGGGGTCGAGCTTCAGGAAGATGGCGCCCTGCTGACGGGCGAAGCGCTCCAAGTCGGCCAGGACGCGCGTCCGCAGCGGGACATCGCTCCAGTCGAGATTCGGCCCTTTGGGGCAGTACAAAAGACACAGGCGGGCGGCCAGCCCGGCGGCGGGGAGTTTCTTCTTCAGCACCAGCGCCGCCGCTTCAATCTCCGGTTTCGCCGGGCGTGTTCCGTTCTCTATCTCTGATAACGGATTACTGATGACTGAAAACTGCTTTTCGTCCCAGGTCAGGTAAATGGGCTGCCAGCCGCCCTGGGCTTTGACTTGCGCCCATTCCCAGGTTTGCAGAAAATGCGGGTTGGGCAGGCGGGTGAGCAGGTTATTCCAGGGGTTCATTGGGTTTAAACTCGGCCCAGGATAAACCTGAGCCATCCAGTACCAGCGCCAGTGAATTGAGGATGTTGCGGCCCAAAATCCCCATCGGCTGGTCAATCAGCAGGAATTTTCCCGTAAAATTTTTGCCTAAAAATTTCATTTGCAGGCGCGTCACTTCCAGCCATTGCGAGGTGAGGCCATCAAAGCCTTGCAGTTCATATTTCTGCTGCGGAATTGGGGTAAGTTGCAGGCCATCCAGACAGCGGCGCGGCAACAGGGTAACATCCGCGCCGCTGTCAATTAGCAGGGGCACGGAGGATAACAAAGCGCCAGTTGCCGGGTTTTGCAGGGTAACAAAAGCAACGGGCGCTGGCGGGTCAAAGTTTTCGAGGTCATACTGCGGCATAAGGGGAGTCCTGGCTCACTTCCATTTGAAAATCGGCGCACTGGGCCGGGTTTTTCAGCCGTGGGCTGGCGATGCGCGCCGGGGCGGAACCGGACGAGATTTTTGGGGCTGAAAGCGCTTCTTTCGTTTCTGCCAAAGAAGCGCGTCCCAACGCTTGTAAAAGAGCGCTATAGGCGGCGCGCTCTTCTGCGATGACTTTCTCTGGCACGGCCTGGACGGTGTATGTCATGGTCAGTTGGCGCGTCAGCGCGTAGACGATGTACTGGTTGAGCGAAATTTTCTCGCTCTCAGCCATTTGTTCCAACTGTTGGTGCAGGCTGTCGGGCAGGCGTAAGGTCAGGCGGCTCATGGGATGCTCCTTACCAAAAACATGACATCATTATAGCACCGCCAGCGGTGTCTTTCAAGAAGGTTCACTCTGGTGATTACCCACATCTTTGCATCGCCTGATTCGGCGGGCTGGAAGCCCTGCCTCAGAGCGTGAAAGTCGGATAAATCCGACTCGTTGCGCCAGTCCGAAGGACTTCCACGAACTGAGCAGGCGGCTTTAGCCCCACGATAGAGATGTGGGTAATCACCGCAGTTCATTTTGCCATAAATTTGAGATAGGCCCAATAGAGCGGTGGCTGGTAAACCCGGTCGAGGGCTTGCGCGGCGCGTTTGACGACGCCGCCAAAGCCGCGCTTGAAGCGGTAAACGCCCCACAGGCCATCCGCGCGGGATTCGAACCCGGCTTCGAGGCTTTGCTCGTCTGCATCGGGAATGCCCCACAGGTCGTACTCGCTGCAGCCGCGCTGCCGCGCCCATTGCATCGCCCGCCACTGGAGCAGGTAGGCCGGCATACGGTTGCGCTCTTCGTCGGTGGAAGCGCCGTACAGGTAGCAGGCGCGCCCGCCGCGCGCAAAAACCATCAGCGCGGCCAGCGGCTGACCGGCATATTCGGCGACGAGAATTTCGGCCATGCCCGCCGGGTGGAAGAGGTCGTAGGCTTTTTGATAATACGCGCGGGCGTGGACGCCAAAGCCATCGCGCCCGCCGGTGATTTGCATCAGCCGCTGAAAGCCGTCCAGGTCATCCCAGGTGCGCACGCTGATTTCTTTTTTTTCGGCCAGGCGAATGTTGTAGCGGCATTTTTGTTTCATGCGCCCCAAAATTTCCTCTTCCGAGCCGTCCAGCGAGACGATGATGGTGCGCGGCGGCTGAATGTTGTGGGGGGAAGTGACCAGCGGCCAGCGGTCAACGTCTGCGGGCGTTTCGTCAGCCCAGGCATCCGGCTCAATTTTTAAAAAGATGGCGTGTTTTTGGCGGCAGACGGTGTCAATTTCTGCCAGAAATTCTTCACTGTTCGCGGATAACGGTTTACTGTTCGCCGGTTTCGGGGCGTAGGCGATGGTCAAGCCCAGCGGTAGTTTGCGAAAGAGAATTTGAATCCCGTTCTCACCAGAGACGATGCGCGCCACATCCCAGCCGAAAGCGCGTTTGAGTTCGCCCCATTCGGCGGTTTGTAAAACGTGGGGGTTGGGCTGCCGCGCGATAAATTCTTGCCAGCCGTGAAAGGAAACCTGGGGCATCGTTTTTCCTACACCAGCACATCCGTCACGTCAATCGGACGGAAATTGGCGCGGATGGCCGAGCCGGGGACAACCGCGTCGAGCAGGTCAATAATTGCTTCGGGCTGGCTGGCGGCTACCAGCGCGGCAAAACGTTCCAGCGCGGCGCGCAGGGTTTCCGCGTCGGCCAGGTCTTCGCCGGTTGAGCGGAAAACGTCGGGATGGGCGGTTTTGTCGTAGGTTTTATCACCTTCCCACAGTTCCTCGCGCAATTTTTCGCCGGGGCGAATGCCGGTGAAAACGATTTCAATATCGCGCCCCGGCTCCAGGCCAGAGAGCCGAATCAGGTCTTCGGCCAAATCCAAAATTTTCACCTGTTCGCCCATGTTGAGCAAAAAAGCCTCGCCGCCGCTGCCCATCGCCGCCGCCTGCAAAACTAGGTGGACGGCTTCGGGGATGGTCATAAAAAAGCGTTCCATTTGCGGGTGGGTGATTTGAATTGGGCCGCCAGCGGCAATCATGCGTTTGAAGCGCGGCACAACCGAGCCGCGACTGCCGAGCACATTGCCAAAACGCACCACCGCGAAAGCCTTGCCCGTGCGCCGCGCGGCGTCGAGGACAATCATCTCGGCCATGCGTTTGGTGGCGCCGTAGACATTGGCCGGATGGACGGCTTTGTCGGTGGAAATCAGCACGAGCCGCTCCACCGAATGCTGGTCGGCAACCTCGACGAGGTTGCGCGTGCCGAGAATATTGTTGGCAACCGCCTCCTCCACGTTGATTTCCATCAGCGGAACGTGTTTGTGCGCGGCGGCGTGAAAAACAACCTGCGGACGGTGCGCCGCAAAGACGGCGTTCAGGCGCTGCTGGTCACGCACATCGGCAATGACGGGGGTCAACTTCAGCGCCGGATAATCTGCCTTCAGCTCGAGCAGCGCCTCGAAAATGGAATTTTCGCCGTGGCCGAGCAGCACCAATTCATCCGGCTGCCAGCGGGCAATCTGGCGGCAGAGTTCGCGGCCAATCGAACCGCCTGCGCCGGTGACGAGCACGCGCCGCCCCTCCAGCGCCGCGCCAATCCATTCCTCGTGCATCCGCGCCGGTTCGCGGCGCAGCAAGTCGGTGATGTCCACCTCGCGCAAACGGCTGACGCTGACTTTGCCGCCGAGCAGTTCGTAAATTCCCGGCATGGTGCGGAAGGGAACGCCTTTCAGGCGGCAGACATCCGAAACCAGGCGGACGACTTTGCCGGGCGCGGTCGGAATGGCGATGACGACTTCATCCACTGGGCGCGCGTCGAGAATTTTGGCGAGGTCGCTCAATTTTCCAATGACCGGCACGTTGTGAATTTGATGGTTTTGTTTGGCCGGGTCATCATCCAAAAAACCAATCGGCTGAAGATTGACCTGTGGATTTTTTTGCAGTTCGCGCACGACCAGCGCCCCGGCGTCGCCCGCGCCGATAATCAAAATCTTCTTCGCTTCGCCGCTGCGGCGCGGATGGCGCGAATCGGCCCAGGCGCGCAGCGCGAAGCGGCTACCGCCAACAAACAGCAGCGAAAGCAGCCAGTCAATTGCCAGCGCCGTGCGCGAGAAGCCAATTCCCAGCCAGCCAAAACTGTAAAAAGCCACGCCAAAAGCCGAGACAATGACCGAGGCCGTCGTCACGGCGACGGCAATCAGTTTCAACTCGCCGATGCTGGCGTACACCCACAGGCGGCGGTACAGGCCGAAAAAATAGTAGACCATCGGCTTGATGAGCAGCGACAGCCCAATCAGCCACAGCGCCGACAGGCCGTAATAGCGCGAGAAATCGGGAACATATTCCAGGCGCAGCAAATAACTGCCCATCACCGCCAGGATGATGAAGAGCATGTCGGCCAGCAGAACGTAACGGTTACGCAAGGACATGGGAATTAGGAATTAGGAATTAGGAATTAGGAATTAGGAAGACCATTCATCATTTCTTCGATGACCGCCTGCAGACCGTCAGCCAGGGAAGTTTGGGCGCGGAAGATGAGCATGGTCTGCGCTTTGGCGGGATTGCCCAGCGAGCGGTAAATGTCGCCAGCGCGGGCGGGGGCGAATTCGGGCGCGGCGGCAGCGGGGAAGAAGCCGCGCAGGGTTTCGACCAAATCCAGCACGCGCGTCTCTGCGCCGGTGCAGATGTTGAAAATTTGTCCCGGCGCGGCGGAATGCTGGCTGGCGATCAGGTTAGCGCGCACCACGTCGCCGACAAAAACCAGGTCGCGGGTCTGGCCGCCATCGCCGTAGATGGTAATTGGCTGGCCGTCCAGCAGGCGGCGGGCAAAAATCGGCACGGCGGCGGCGTACATGCTGTCGGGGCGCTGACGCGGCCCGTAAACGTTGAAGTAGCGCAGGGCGACAACTTCCAGCCCCAAGGAGCGGGTGTACATTTGCGCGTAAAGTTCGTCCACACGCTTGGAAACCGCATACGGCGAGAGCGGGCGCAGGGGCAAATCTTCGGCGAGCGGCATCTGCTCCAAATCACCGTAAACCGCCGCCGAAGAAGCCAGCACGGCACGTTTCACCCCGGCCTTGCGCGCCGCTTCCAGTAAAATTTCGGTGCCGCGCTGATTGATTTCAAAGCAGGGCAGCGGGTCGGCCATGCTTTGCGGCACGGAAACGAAGGCGGCCTCGTGGAAGATAATCTCCACCCCGGCGACAGCGGCGGCGGCGGCAGCCGGGTCGCGCAAATCGCCTTCGACCAGTTCGATGGGCAGCCCGGCCAGATTTTCGCGTTTGCCGGTGGAGAAGTTATCCAGCACGCGCACAAAATCGCCCTGCTGCAGCAGGGCGCGGACGATGTGTGAACCGATGAAACCGGCGCCACCGGTTACGAGGTATTTTGTCATGATTTATCTTCCTTTGCGGCTTAAAACGGTGGTGATGGTGCGCAAAATGACCAAAATGTCCATCCAAACCGAACGGTGTTTGATGTAGTACAGGTCGTATTCCAGCTTGATTTCGGTGTCTTCGACAGTGGAGGCGTAGCCGTAGTTGATTTGCGCCCAGCCCGTCAGGCCGGGTTTGACCATCAGCCGGGCGCGGTAAAACGGAATTTTCTTTTGATATTTGGCTACCAGTTCGGCGCGCTCGGCGCGCGGGCCGACCATTGACATTTCGCCGCGCAGCACATTCCAGAACTGAGGAAACTCATCCAGCCGGGTGCGGCGCAAAAAATGGCCGACGCGCGTCACGCGCGGGTCGTGTTCCTCGGCGACCTGCGCTTTGCCGTCAGCCTCGGCGTTTTTGATCATGGTGCGCAGTTTGAGCATTTCAAATTCTTTGGCGCCCTTGCCGAGGCGGGCTTGCGTGTAAAAAATCGGCCAGCCGTCATCCAGCAAAATCGCCAGCGCCAAAAAGGGCAACATCAGCGCAAAGACCAGCAGACCAATCAGCGCGGCGAGGATATCCAGCGCGCGCGAGGCAATCAGGTAGAAGCCGCTGGCGCGGGCCTCGTCCACAAACGAGCGGATGACCCAATCCGATTCGAGGTGATGAATGGGGACGCGCCCCATCAGTTCTTCGTAAATGGTGCGCATGCGAGTCACTTCGACGCCGCGCTCCTGCGTGTCGAGCAGCGCCTGAAAGGTCTGGCCGCGCATTTCGCCGGTAATTGCCACCACCACGTCCGAAATATTGAATTCCTCCACCAGTTCCAGCAGGCGTTCACTGCCTGCAAAAATGCGAAAACCTTCGAGCGAGGTGCCAACTTTTTCGAGGTCGTCATCAATAAAACCGATCAGGTTGAAGGGCGCGGGCAGCAGTTCGTTGACCATTTGGGCAAAACTGCGCCCGTTTTCGCCTGCGCCGACCACCAGCACGCGCCCCATCAGCCCCTGTGATGTGTACAGGCGAATGTAGATGAAGCGCCAGGCCAGCGTCAGCACAAACGCCAGCACCAGAAAACCAGCCACACCGCGCCGCGGCAGCGAATTGGGTTCATTGGTGGTGAAAAAAATTAGGGCGTAGGCCAGCAACCCGATGGCGGCCACAATCATCAGCCCGCGCACGGTTTTGCGCCAGTTGGCAGCGCGGTGCAAATCGTACAACTCCACCAGCATCACCAGCCAGATGAAGGGCAGCAGATAGTACCAGCCCTGCAAGCGTTTTTCAAAAAATTGCAGCGAAAATTGCAAAAACGGATCTGCCGAGGCCCAAAAATAAACGCCGCCCAAAAAAGCAATCAGCGCAGCGATGACATCCCCCAATACAATTAGCGCTTTTTGCTCACTTGGGCGCAAACGCAAAACGGGTTGTCTTAAGTTTTCCGAAGCCATCTAGGCGCGTTTCCTTCCAAATAACAAACTCCACAAAAAACCGCCGCCCCAACTGAGGTGCATCACCACAACCGGCAGCGCCAACAACGGCTCCCCGGCACGAATTCCGGCGGCGGTTAAAACGGCCAGGTAAAGCGTCACTTCCAGGGCCAGTAGCAGGCCGAACAGCGGGGAAAAAGCCATCAGCAGAAAATTAATCAGCAGCGAAAGCGTGAACAGCGGTGGAAGCGCCTGCCGCCAGCGCAGCGTCGCCGGATAGCGGCACAACATCTGCCATTTCCAAAAACCGTAGCGCCAATATTGCTGCGCCAGCGCCATCAATGTAGCGCGGGCAAAATATATCGAGCGGATTTGCGGGTCGAGCCAGATTTTACCGCCAGATTGGCGAATGCGGGCGTTGAACTCGTAATCTTCGTTGGCAAGCAGCGTTTCGTCGAAGCCGCCGATTTTTTCGACCAGCGCGCGGCGGAAGACGCCGAAAGGGACGGTATCCACCACGGCGGCCTGTTTCGCGTGACGATAGAGCGCATCGCCCACCCCCAGCGGGTGCGCCGCGGCGACAGCGATGGCGGCGGCCAGGCGGCTTTCGTCGCCGGGACGGATTTCCCACACCCCGCCGACATTTTCACCGGCCCCGGCCAGCAGCGCGGCGACAGATTTTTCGATGTAGTCGGGGTAAGGTCGCGAATGACCATCCAGCCGCAGGATGATTTCTCCGCGCGAGGCGGCAATTGCCCGGTTGAGCGCCGCCGGAATGGAACGCGCGTCATTATCCACGACCTGCAGCCGCAGTTGCGGGTGCGCCGCGGCAAAATCTGCAATCACCCGGCGCGTGCCATCCGTGGAGTGACCATCGGACAGGGTCACATCCAACAATGCCAGCGGATAGGTTTGCGAAAAAATCGCCTCCAGCGTGGACTGAATGCGTCTTTCTTCATTAAAACAAGGGATGATGACGGAGACGGTGGGAAGCAAGGGATTGGGGTTCCGGTTGGGCGGTTATCCAGTTTTCCGGTTGGGCGGGTGATTACTGATTACTGGTCACTGCTCCCCGGCAGAAAAACGCTGAAGACGCTGCCCTGGCCGGGGGTGCTGCGGAGGTTGATTTTACCACCGTGCACGCGGACGATTTCCTGGGCAATTGCCAGGCCCAGCCCGGCGCCGTGCTGCTTGCCCGCCTGCCGCGAGGCGTCGGCCTGATAGAAACGCTCAAAAATGTGCGCCTGCGCTGCGGGCGCAATGCCGGGGCCGGTGTCGGCCACTTCCACCAGAAAGTCGTTTTTCAGCCCGCGCGCCGAAATTTTGACCTGTCCGCCGCTGGGGGTGAATTTGAGCGCATTTTCCACCAGATTGGTGAAAACCTGCACCAGCCGGTCGCCGTCGCCCATCAGCGCCGGGAGCGCCGGGGCGTCAAGAGTCAGCGTCAGCCCGGCGGCGCGCGCCAGCGGGGAGAATTTTTCGGTTACGGCAATCAGCACGCTGCGCAGGTCAACCCGCTCACGGCGCAGATTCGCCGTCCCGGCATCGAGGCGAGCCAGGTCGAGCAGGCCGAGCGCCAGCCGGTGCAGACGCGCTGCTTCATCGTAAATGATTTGCGCCGCCTGCTGACGTTCCGCCGGGGTTTCGGCGGTTCCATCCAGCAGCGCCTGGGCGAAGCCCTGAATGGAAGTGAGCGGCGTTTTGAGTTCGTGCGAAACGTTGGCGACAAAGGCTTTTTGCGATTCCTGCGCGGTTTGTACGCGCCGCGTCATGGCGTTGAACGCGCCGAGCAGGTCGCGCACTTCCTGCGGGCCACTGAGCGCCAGCGGTTGGGCTTGTCCGCCGGAAAATTCCCCGGCGGCGTTGACCAGGCGCTGTAGCGGGTCGGCCACCCAGCGGGCGACGGCATAGGCCAAGAAAAGCGCCAGCGCCAGCGCCAGCGCGCCGCCCCATAGCAGCGGCGGCAGCAGTTCATCGGTCAAAATGTTGAGCGCCGAAACCGCCGGACGCGGTACGGCTGTCACCAGAAAATTACCGTTGTCGAGGCGGCGGGTGGCAAACAGCCAGGTGTTGCCCACCGCGTCTTTGGCGGTTTGCGGGGTGAGCGCCAACCGCGCCAGACGGCGGATTTCCAGCGTGGGCGAGTTTGGGCGCGAATCGGCGACAGGCTCGCGTTTGGCAGTCAACACCAGCAGGCGCAGGTCGAGTTCCGAGTCGAAACGTTGCAGGGCGGTTTGTAATTTTTCCGGCGGCAGGTCGGCCCATTCGCCTTGGCGCGCCACCAGTAGTTTTTGGGCGGTGTTCATTTTGACCGCCGCCTGACGGAACGCCAGCGGGTTGCGCACCAAATAGACGACAAAAATCGCCGCCACCACGCTGAGCGCGGTCAGCACCAGCAGGGCGTAGGTCAGCCAAAGGCGGGAACGGAGGGAGGTCATGGCGGTTGTCAGTGGGCCGTGGTCAGTTGGTGGTTGTCAGGATTCACCATTGATTATTCTGCATTCTGCATTCATCATTCATCATTCTGCATTCATCATTCTGCATTCATCATTCACCATTCATCATTCCGCACTTATCCTGTAGCCCACGCCGGTGACGGTTTCAATCATGGCGGCGCGCGCGCCGAGTTTTTTGCGCAGTTGGGCGATGTGAACATCCACCGTGCGGGTTTGGCCGAAATATTCAAATCCCCAGGCCTGTTCCAGCAATTGTTCGCGGGTGAAGGCGCGCCCTGGCTGTTTTGCCAGGGTCAGCAGCAGGTCAAATTCCTGGGTACGCAAATTCAGCGGCAGGTTGTCGAGCGTGGCAATGTGCCGGGTGACATCAATTTCCAGGCCGCCGAGGCGCACCGGGGCGGAATCCTCGCCGGGCTTTCTTTCGACGCGGCGCAGCAAGGCCTTGACGCGCGCCACCAACTCGCGCGGATTGAAGGGCTTGGTCAGGTAGTCGTCCGCGCCCAGTTCGAGGCCCAAAATTTTGTCAATGTCTTCATCGCGGGCGGTCAGCATGATGATGGGGATGGAATTGCCCGCCGCGCGCAGGCGTTTGCAGACCTCGAAGCCGTCCGCGCCGGGGAGCATCACATCCAGCACGAGCAGGGCGGGCTGTTGGCGGATGACCGTTTCGAGGGCTTTGAGGCCATCTTCAGCGGAAATGACGCGAAAGCCGTCGCGTTCCAGGTACATTTTGGCGAGTGAGACGATGGAGGCTTCGTCGTCCACCAGAAAAATGGTGTCCATTTTTAGCGCAGGGCGATGGCTTCAATTTCGACAACGCCGCCTTTGGGCAGGGCGGCGGCGGCAATCGCCGAGCGGGCCGGCAGGTTGGCGCTGAAAAATTCGGCGTAAACCGCGTTCATTTTGGGAAAATCGGCCATGTCGCGCAGAAAAACCGTCGTTTTGACGACTTTTTCCAGGCTGGAGCCAGCCGCTTCGAGGACGTGCTTCAGATTGGTGAGCGCCTGCCGGGTCTGGCCGGCCACGTCGTCGGCGGCAAAGTCGCCGGTGGCGGGGTTTAATCCCAACTGACCGGAGCAAAAGACAAGACTGTCGGTTTGGATGGCGACCGAATAGGGGCCAATCGCCTGGGGGACATTTTTGGTAACAATGACGTTGCGCATGGTTTCATCTCCTGAATGGAATGATTCGATTGTACTGCAATCTTGTCATGCGCCAAAACGCATGCCCTTTTTTGACGGAATATGGTAAATTTATCACATGGCATCTACTCTTTACCTGATTGACGGCCACGCGCTGGCCTACCGCACATATTTTGCACTGACCAGCGGCGCGCCCGGCAATTCGCGCTGGCAAACTTCCAAAGGCGAACCCACTGCCGGAACGTATGGCTTTACCAGCGTTTTACTCCGCATTTTGGAGCAGGAAAAGCCCGACTACATTGCCGTGGCCTTTGATGTGGGTAAAACCTTCCGCGACGAGATTTTCCCCGCTTACAAAGGTACGCGCGCCAAAATGCCGGACGACCTGCGCCCGCAGATGGAGCGCATCCGCCAGTTGGTGGATGCTTTCAACATGCCGCGGCTGGAAATGGAAGGCTACGAAGCCGATGACGTGCTCGGCACGGTGGCGAAACAGGCCGCCGCGCAAGGACTGGGCGTCAAAATTATCACCGGCGACCGCGATTTGTTACAATTGGTCGGCGAACGGCTGATTGTCAGCCTGCCGCAGCGCGGAAAAATGTCGGAGTCGCAAGACTTCATCACCGACGAGCAGGTCAAAGCCTATTTTGGCGTGCCGCCTGCGCTGGTGGTGGATTACAAGGCGCTGGTCGGCGACACGTCTGATAACATTCCCGGCGTGCGCGGCATTGGCGAGAAAACTGCGCAAAGCCTGTACGAAACCTTCGCCTCGCTCGATGACATTTACGCGCGGCTGGATGAAATTGCGCCCAAAATTCGCGCCAAACTGGAAGAAAACCGCGAAGCAGCCTACCTGAGCCGCGACCTGGCGACAATTCGCACCAATTTGCCGATCACGCTCGATTTGGAACAGGCGCGCGCCGGTAATTTTGACGTAGCGAAGGTCGAAGCCTTGTTGCGCGAGTTGGAATTTCGCACGCTGTTGCCCAAAGTCGCCGCGCTGATGGGCGCGCCAGCCCCAGCAACGACGCGCTACTCCAGCCGCCCGGCGATTGCCAGCGGGCAGATGTCGTTGTTCGGCGAGTCGCCCGCGCCGGTGATTCAAGTCAAAACCCCGGCGACGACGCTCAACGTTTCGGTGGTGAATACGCCCGAAAAGCTGGAGAAACTATCGGCGGCGCTCTCTGCGGCGCGCGAAATTGCCTTTGACACCGAAACCACCTCCACCGAGGAGATGCAGGCCGAGGTGGTGGGAATTTCCATCGCCACGGAAACCGGTTCCGGCTGGTATATTCCGGTCGGTCATCAGGGCGGGCAGAACCTGCCCCTGGCGCAGATTCTCGCGGCGCTAAAAAATCCGCTTACCAATCCCAATATTCCAAAAATTGGGCATAATCTCAAATATGATACGCTCATGTTGGCGCGTAACGGCTTGCGAGTGACGCCGCTGGCCTTCGATACAATGATTGCCGAGTGGTTGATTGACCCCGGTTCGCACAATTTGGGTTTGAAGGCGCTGGCGCTGGCGCGGCTGGGGCTGGAGATGACGCACATCGAAGCATTGATTGGCAAGGGCAAGGCGCAAATTTCGATGGTGCAGGTGCCGGTGGAAGCTGCCGCGCCGTATGCTGTCGCCGATGCAGAAACCTGCCTGCAATTGAAGCCGCTGCTGGAAGCCGAATTGCGCCGCGTGAACCTGCTGGATGTGCTGGCAACGGTGGAAATGCCGCTGATTGCGGTGCTGGCCGAGATGGAAATGGCTGGCGTGCGCCTGGATTTGGACTTTTTTCGCCGGTTTTCGACGGAGATTAATGCGCGCATTCTCGAAGTGGAAAGCCAGATTTTTGCGCTGGTGGGTGAGACGTTTAATCTAAACTCGACCCAGCAACTTTCTAAAATTTTATTTGAACGCCTGCATTTGATGCCGCCCAACCGCGGACGCAAGACGCAAAGCGGGCATTATTCCACTTCGGCAGATGTGCTGGATGAGTTGCGCGGTCAGCACGCGGTGGTGGATTTGGTGCTGGAATACCGCGAGCTTTCCAAATTAAAATCCACCTACGTTGAGTCGCTGCCGTTGGCGGTGGATAAAAATACCGGACGGGTGCATACGTCTTACAACCAGATCGGTTCAGTGACGGGACGCCTGTCGTCGTCAAACCCCAATCTGCAAAATATTCCCACGCGCACCGAGATGGGGCGGCGCGTGCGCAATGGGTTTATCGCCGAGGCGGGTAATGTCTTGCTCTCGGTGGACTATTCACAAATTGAGCTGCGAATTGTGGCGCATGTGGCCGGGGACGCGGCCATGCTGGAGGCTTTTCGCCAGGGACGCGATATTCACGCCACGACGGCGGCTAAAATTTTCGGCATTCCGCTGGAGCAGGTGACGAAAGAGCAGCGCCGTCACGCCAAGGCGATTAATTTTGGGCTGATTTATGGCATGTCGGCCTTTGGGCTGACGCGCTCAACCGAATTGACGCTGGGTGAGTCGGAGAACTTTGTCAAGGCGTATTTTCAGGAATTTCCCGGCGTCAAGCGGTATCTGGATGAGACGCGCAAATTGGCGCATGAGCAAGGCTACGTCGAAACCCTGCTGGGACGGCGGCGCTACTTCCCGCTACTGAAGAGTCCCATTAACGCCAATCTGCGCAACCGCGAGGAACGCGAAGCCATCAATGCGCCCATTCAAGGCACGGCGGCAGATATCATGAAAATTGCCATGCTGAAAGTTCCGACCGCGTTGCAAGCGGCAGGTTTGAGTGGAAAAATGCTTTTGCAGGTGCATGATGAGATTGTCATAGAATGCCCTGAACAAGAGCTGGACCGAACAGCCAAAACAGTTCAACAAACGATGGCAAATGCCTATCCGCTCAGTATTCCGCTCTGCACTGAGGCGCGTTCCGGCTTACGCTGGGGCGAGATGAAAGTGATGCAAAACTGACGGAAAAACATCAGCCCCGACAGCCAATAAAAAATCTGACCGCTTGTTCAGCGGTCAGATTTTTTATCAAAACGGTGTAATTTACTTCTGCGCTTGCGCCACGATGGCCGCGAAAGATTGCGGGTCGCGCACGGCCAGGTCGGCCAGCATCTTGCGGTTGATGGTGATGTTGGCGACGCGCATCGCGGCGACCAGGCGGCTGTAGCTGATACCATTCAGCCGGGCGGCGGCGTTGATACGGGCAATCCACAGGCGGCGCAAGTCGCGTTTACGCACGCGGCGGTCACGAGTGGCGTACCACATGCTTTTTAGCATCGCTTCGTTAGCGCGCTTAAAAAGTAAATGTCTGGAGCCTCGTTGCCCCTTGGTGTATTTTAAAACTTTCTTGTGGCGGAGATGTCCTTGCGGACCACCTTTTACACGCATAATATAACCTCCTGCATTCCCCAGGGCGTCGGCAAGTTATGCCAGTTACATACACCCAGCGGTCGCAAATAAAAAAATAAACGAAACCTAGGCCTTAAGATTTGGCACCAGGCGGCGGACACGTTTGATAAAACTGCGTCCTTGGACAACAATCATCTCAGATAATTGGGCTTTGGTGCGGCTCGAAGTGCGGCGGCGCAGATGGCTTTTACCGCCCTTGGTGCGCACAACCAAACCCGACCCGGTCAGACGAAAACGCTTGGAAGTCGCCTTGTGGGTTTTGAGTTTAAACTTTCCTACTTTAGGCTTGCGGGGCATAGCAACGTACTCCTTTCGGGCAAAATAAACCGCGGATGAAAAACTTTTCCGCGGCGTAAAACACACGGTTGAAATCAGGCCTGCTCAGGCTTGTCGCCTTCTTTTTTGACCAATTTTGATTTTCCGGGCCCCATGACGACCAGCATCGTGCGACCTTCCATCATCGGAGATTGTTCTATGACAGCAATATCCGAAAGCGATTGAGCAATTTCGCGCAGGTCTTCCAGCGCAATTTCAGGATAATCCATCTCGCGCCCACGGAATTTGATGGTGACGCGCACTTTATGGCCTTGCAAGATCCAGCGGCGGGCATCTTCCACTTTGAAACCACGATGGGCTTCATTCGTTTTTGGGCGCAGGCGAATTTCCTTGATTTCGATTTTAACTTGCGCTTTTTTGGCTTCGCGGTCCTTCTTTTCACGCTCGTACAAAAATTTGCCAAAATCCATAATCCGGCAAACGGGCGGCGCAGCATTGGGCGAAACTTCCACCAGGTCAAGTTCCGCCTCGCGGGCAGCTAAAATTGCCTGCCGAACCAGTAATACACCCAGGTTTTCCCCGGCGGCGCCAATTACTCGCACTTCGGGGACTCGGATACCTTCATTGACGCGAAATTCTTGCTCAGCTATAGGGTTCTCCTTGATAAAAAAACGGCAACCAGCCGTGGGCTGGCTTTTGAGCGGGGGTGATGATACCACACACCCGCTTGTACCGTCAATAAAAAATTGACGCTTTTCTTGCCGATGCGGATTATAATCTTAATGTTTTTTTGCTATTCATGACTCCACTGCAAAAAGGGTAGCCACCCCTCCTCAAATTGGCAAAAATTTAATATAATCAGGGCATGTTCAGAAAAAACACCAAACACCAACAACCCGCATTGATCAGCGCCGCCAGCGAACTGCC
>Ga0210033_1000096_pt1 | contig 73061 bp, 48 predicted proteins | sample CryGeymeta201501_FD_185465 | JGI IMG/M metagenome (GOLD analysis project Ga0210033, IMG submission 185465) | Groundwater microbial communities from Crystal Geyser aquifers in Utah, USA - Crystal Geyser metaG 2015-01 (SPAdes) (version 2) | ecosystem: Environmental > Aquatic > Deep subsurface >... | reverse complement strand
ATCGCCTCCCCGCACATCGCCTCCCCGCACATCGCCTCCCCGCACATCGCCACAGCGGACGCCGACGTGGCGACAGCCACGTCGGCTCACTGCACCAGCGTGCTCGCCGGCCCGGAGCCCGGCGCGCTCTATCGCTACGCCGTACGGAGCCCATACGCCACAGGCCAGCAGCTCGTGCTCCGCCTCGCCCAGCGCGACCTGGATCGAGGAGTGCGCCTCGACACCTGGCATTTCCTGGTGAGCAGTGACGACCAGCCCGACCTCGAAGGCGAGCTGCCGCGTCACTGCGACGGCCGCGGAGAGGCGGAGTTCTGGGGGCCCTTGGGCGTCCCCGGCTTGCTCGACGTCACAGAGCCGAGCTGGCGCTGGCCTGCGCACCTGGATGTCGGCGACGAGTTCGAGGGCCATGTCCAAAGCTCCTTTGGCAGCGACTCCACAGAGACTGAGCGGCGACATCGGGTCACGGCCCGCGAGCGCGTGTCGGTCCCTGCCGGTGACTTCGATTGCCTGCGCGTGGACTTCACCGAGTCCCTCGACGGCGAGTCCACGCCGGCCGGCAGCGTATGGATCGCCGAAGGGGTGGGCCTGGTGCGCTCGCAGCGCGTGCTGCCCGATCAGACCCAGACCATGGAGCTCATCTCCTTCGAGCAGGCGTCGTGAGCCGGGGTGTCGCCGGTGTCGCCCGGAGCTTCTTGGCCCTGGCCCTCGCCTCCTGCGCTGGCTCAGGTGTTCAGGAGCAGGCTGGCGTGTGCGAGGCCGTCGGTGAGCCGCGCGCCCTGGGTGTACCGGCGGGCGTCTTCCCCATGGGCTTCGGATCGGTCGATGGACACGTCTTGGCCATCTGGGTGCGCGCGCTGACCTCCAGCGAGACCAGCGACATCGCGTACTCCGCGCAATGGTTCGACCGCGATTTTGCCCCCGACTCCGAGGTCTTCACCTTGGGCACGGGCATCCCCACCCACCGCGTCCGGCTCTTGGCGCACGACCACGCCCTCTGGGCCCAGCTCTACGTCGACCCTAACGGTGCGATTCCTGCCCTCGAGGCGATCGACGTCAGTGGGATCTGGGAGTTTCGCCCGGGCGAGCCTCCCGAGTCGAGCCAGGTCAGCTTGCCCGTGAGTCATGACCGCTACCGTCCAGACTGGCATCTTCCCTTTCCGTCGATCAGCACGGCCTACTTGTCTGCTGGCGGACAGGGTGAGATCCCGATCACCCAGGCTACCGGACAGGTAGTGGCTGGCGTGAACGCAATTCCAGGATCCTGTGGCGGTTTCGTAGACAATCGACTTCGCAACCTGCTATTCACGGCGGAGCGCAGCGAGTTCTTCCTCGCGGGCGACGACCCATGCCAAATCCTGCCGAATTCGCTGATGACGACGAACATCCAGCTCATCCCAGTAGCCGGTGAAGTCGGTGTACTCTTCCGGCTCGGCGAGTCCGGCACCTTGGGATTCGGACAGCCCTCTGTCGGGGGCCATGTGCATTTCATGCGGGTCAACGCCAATCTAGAGCTGACGATCCCGCCCGTGATGGTCGGCAACCCCAGCTGGGTCTACCCGACCGTCGACAGCGGCTACCAGCCCAAGGCCGCCGTGGTGGCGGGCGACCGCGTGATCTGGAACGAGCGCCACGATCTCTTCGACTACTCTGGCAACATGTGCCAGCGCATGCACATCATGAACGGCGACGGACGCCATGTGCGCGACACCCCCTGGCAGCTGCCCTGTGACGGAAACCGCGACCGCTACTTCACCTCGTCGAGCGATCTACGCTCCCTGCCCAGCGGTGACGCCGTGATCGCCTGGGGCGAGCGCAACGCCTTCGACATGCTCCACGCCTGGAACACGCACGTCACGGCCGACACTCCGTGGGAAGAGGGCATCTACCTCGCCTTGCTCACGCCGGAAGGCCGCCGTGGCAGCCCCATCGTCGAGGTCACGCCACCCGAGTCGACCATGCTCGGCCCCATCCCGCCGCGCACTGCGGACGATGGCCCCTTCCCCGGCGACTACCTGGTGCAGATGGCCCAAGACGGCGACGAGACGGTCATCGCCTGGTTCGACCGCCGCGCCGACGCACCCGGCATGTGGGCCGCACGCTACCGCTGCCATCGCGTCGGAGAGTAGACTAGGCCTGCCACAGCGCTCGCACGAAGCTGTGCTACAGGCAGCGCATGATCCGCCTCATCGTCACCCATCCCGGCAGCGCCCACAAAGACGACCTGCTCGCGGTCTGCGTGCTCGTCGCCAAACATGGCGCCCCCATCGTGCGTCGCGACCCGACGCCGGACGAGCTCGAGGACGCGAGCGTGGCCGTGGTCGACATCGGCGGTGTGCACGACGCCGCGCGCATGGACTTCGACCATCACCACTTCCCGCGGGAGCACGCACCGACCTGCGCGCTCAGCCTGGTGCTCGATCATCTGGGGCTCTATCAAGACGCGCTGCGCTTCTGCGATTGGCTCGAGACCGCCGAGTACTTCGACTCGCGTGGGCCCAAGCGCACGGCCGAGTGGTTGGGCGTGCCGCGGCGCGCCATCTCCCAGCTGAACTCGCCCGTGGACCTCGCGCTCTTGCGTCGCTTCGCGCAGAAGAGCGAGCTTCAGGCGGGCGATACGCTGTACGAGTTCATGCGCCTGGTGGGCGAGGATCTGCTCGAGTACCTGTGCGTCGTGCGCGAGCGTCTCGACTTCGTGGCTCAGCACGCCGAGCGATGGAGCATCGCCGCCGGAGACCAGCGCATCGAAGCCATCTTCCTACCGCGCACGGAGCCGCTGGCGGACGAACCGAGCGTGGCGGTCGAGAACTTCATCCGCGCCCAGGGTCTCGAGCAGGAGATCACGGCCATCGTCTATCCCGATCGACGCGGCGCGGGCTACGGCATCGGACGCTTCGAGGATCATCCCTCCCTCGACTTCTCACGCCTCGAGGGCGAAGCCGACGTGCACTTCGCGCACAAGAGCGGCTTCATGTGCAAGACCTCTGCGACGAATCCGGATCGCCTGAAGGCGCTGGTCGTCGGGGCCTTCTTGGGCTGAGCTCAGGGCGCGCAGCGGTCCGTGAGCAGCGGTCCGAGTCGGGCGAGCAAGGCAGCTGCGCACCCGTCTCGACGCGCTCGCCCGCACCGTTTAGCCTCCGCGCCATGGATGAATTCCTCAGCTCCGTGGCCTTCCGCGTGTTCGCCGCGATCTCCGCCGCCCTCGTGCTCAAGATGGTCGGACTCGCCTACCTCACGGGCGCCGTCCGCGGCATGAAGCAGGCCTATCCGAACCCCGAGGACGCCAAGTTCTTCAAGAAGGACGCCGCGGAGGAGCACGAGCTCGTGCGCCGGATCCAGCGCGCGCACACGAACAGCCTCGAGAACGAGCCCCTCTTCATCCTGCTCGGCCTGCTCTGGGTCTTCCTCGGCGCGCACACCGAGTCGATCCAGATCTACGCCTACACCTTCTTCATCGCGCGCGTGCTGCACAGCGTCGCCTACATCTTCAAGCTGCAGCCCTGGCGCACGCTCGCCTACACGGTCGCCTCCCTGTGCCTGATCGGCATGAGCGTGCAGGTGCTGCTGATCGCCTTCGCGCACTGAACGCCGACACCCCGGTTCGCCGGATCCACGATGCGCCGCGGGCACGAGGCGTGGTGGCGTGCGGCGAGGGTGACCATGATTCGGGGTGGCGTCAGTGGGCACTGCTTCGGACGTCGCGTTCTCCTGCGAGTGCAACTCGAGCTATCCGATGCGCACCCTGCCGTCAGCGCATGCTGAGGCCACAGGTGGGATCGTCGCCGCAGCGGTCGAGGTCCTGGAAGACTTGGTCGGTGTGATCGCCGTGGGGTGGACGCACGCGCGGGCGGGTGCGCGGCAGCACGGGCGTCGTGACCTCGGGCTCGGGTGCGCTCACGGCGACCTCGGGTGCGGGCGCGGCGGCTTCGGGAGCCTCGACGACGGTCGTGGGAGCGCTGGCCACGGGCACTTCGATGATGCGCGGCGCGGGTGCGGGCCGCAAGAGCAGGAGCGCCGCCAGGGCCGTGGCCGTCGCGGCCGACAGGGCGAAGCCGACGAACCAGCCTCGACCCGCATGGGAGGTGTCGGGCCTGGAGTCGGCCACCGAAAGCACGCTCTGGTGGCTGAGCTCGCGGTCCGCCTCGACCGCCGCGAGCTGGGCGCGGAGGCTGGCCACGCGCTGCTCCGCTTCGGCGTCGCGCATGGACAGCTCCGCCTGCACGCGCAGCCGCGCCTCGGCCTCGGCCACGCGCTCCGCCTGCAGGCGCTCCGCCTCCACGCGCTCGGCCTCGGCACGCATCGCCGCGCGCCTCGCCTCCGCAGCCGCGGCGCGCCTCCGAACGTCCTCGGCCTGACGATCCGACTCGAGCTGCCTCAGCTCCTCGAGGGCGAACAACACACTGTTTTCCTGCGACTTGGCCATGCTTTCCTCCGATGAGGGGAGGGATTGCGATGACCGTGCCAGCCTGGAAACCCGCGCAATTCGCGGAAATCTCGGGCCCTTGCTCTACCATGAGTAGATTCGCGCTCTAAATCGTAGTATCAACCCTCGAGCCGGGACCGTAGCTCGCGGACGCGCAGGCCGAGCTGGTTGAAGCGCAGCCGCACGCGCCGCGCGTTCTCCTCGGCGTCGCCTTCGAGCAGACGCTCGGCCATGGCCACGAAGTCGCCGTGGGTCTCGAGGAAGAGCCGCTCGAAGAGGTCGCGCTCGAGCCCTTGGGCCAAGGCGCGCAGGCTCTTGCCCCGAGGCATGGCGCTGGCGACGGGTGTGCGGACCTCGGTATCCGGAGCCACCCACGATGCTTGCAGCAGCTCGCGCAGCAGCTTGGTCGGGATCGGGATCGTGTTCGGCTCCTTGCCGGCGCGGCCGCGCTCGATGGCCTCACGCGCGTCGGCCAGGGCGAGCAACGCCGCGCTCTTGATCAGGAGCTCGAGCTCGCGAATGTTGCCGGGCCAAGGATGGGCCCTGAGCGCCTTCAGGCTCGCGGACGCGAGCACGAAAGAGAGCGCGCCCTCGACGCCCTTGCCCACACAGAGCTGCACGCGTCCGGGCGCGTCGAGACCGGCGGCCTCGGCGTACTCGAGCAGCAGCGCGCGATCGGGACCGGCGGCGAAGGTGCGGCGCAGGAAGCTCTGGGCCAGGGACTCGATGTCCTCTTTGCGCTGACGCAGCGGCGGCAAGGTGAGGCGCGCGGCGGGGTTGAGGCGCGCGTAGAGATCGGCGCGGAAGCGACCGGCCCGCACCTCGGCCTCGAGATCCACGTTGCTGGCGGCGACGAGCTTCACGTCGACCTTGCGCGTGACGTTCTCACCCAAGCGGGTGATGCGTCCATCCTGCAACGCGAGCAGCAGCATGCGCTGGTTCTCGGCCGAGAGGTTGCCCACCTCGTCGAGCAGCAGCGTGCCGGCCTCCGCGCGCTCGAAGCGTCCCTCGCGCTCCATCGCCCCGCTGTAGGCGCCAGGCGCCGTGCCGAAGAGCTCGGCGGCCACCAAGGTCTCGGGCAGCGCCGCCAGATCCACGGCCACGAAGCTGCCCTTGCGACCGCTCTCGGCGTGGATCACGCGCTCCGCCAATGCGCTCTTGCCCGTGCCGGTCTCGCCCAGGATCAACAGCGGCAGCGAAGTGCGCGCCAGGGTCGAGGCGTCGCGCCTCAGCCGCGCCATGGCCGGGCTCTCGCCCCACTCGTAGCCATGGCTCGCGCCGAGCTCGCGGCGTCGGGCCAGCGTGCGCTCGATCAGGAGCCCGAGCGCGCGCGCGTCGAAGGCGTCGGCGCCGGCCAGGCTGACGAACTCGTCCGCGGCGAAGACCTGCTCGTCCACCTCGGGGCCGAGCTGCTCGACGGAGGTCATCAGGATCACGGGCAGCTCCGCGCGCACACGCCTGAGCCGCCTCAGGATGGCCAGGCCTTCGAGGCGTTGACGCTCGGCGAGGCGAGTCTCATCCGAAGGCAAGAGGCGCTCCACGGGGATGTGAAAGCGCAGGTCCAGCAGCACCACGTCGATGTCGGAGTGACGACGCAGCGCCTGCTCCGTCTCGGCCCAATCGTGCGCGTGCGTGAGCCGACAGCCCTCGCGGCGCGGGCACTCCCAGCACGGCAGGCTGAGCTCGCAGCGCGTGGCGTAGCGGTAGTCGCGCAGCAGCGCGTGGGCGAGCTCGGCGTAGCGCTCGCCGTCGTCCACGATCAGCAGCTTGGGCGCGCGTGCCTTCACGCCTCACCTCCCCCGTCCGCCGCCAGCGCGCGCAGCGTCGACTCGACCTCACGACAGATGGCGAGCGCCTCGAGCACAGCGTGGTCTTCGCCGGCGCGCACGTCGGCTTCGATCGCGTCGGCCCGAGCCAGGAGCGCCTCCACGCGATCGAGCCGCGCATCGTCGCGCACGGCGCGCAGGGGCAGCGCGCGCTCGTGGAAGAGAGCCGAGGCCTTGTGCGTGCCGTCGAGCGCGTACAGGTCCTGGAGCAAGAGCGGCCGCAGCACGTCGGGAGGAAGCTGGCCCTCGGCCACGTTGCGAGCCGTACGCGCGATGTACTTGCCCACGTCGTGCAGCAGGCGACGGGCGTGCGCGGCGAGATCGTCGTTCGCGACGTCAGGGCTCATGCAGACTCGGCTCCCAGGGCCTCACGTAGAGCGGCCGCGTCGAAGCCCGAGACGGCGCGCACGTCACCGTAGAGGCGACACAGGTTCGTCAGGCGCTGCGGCGGGAAGTCGTGCACGAAGACCGCGCGCGCGTCGTGTCCCGCGGCGCGCAGGGCGCCGAGGATGAGCGTGCCCTGTTGATCCATCAGGTGGCGCAGGGCGCGATGACGATCACCGCCAAAGCGACGACGCGACATCTCGTCGAGGTCACCGACCAGCGTGTCCGCGGGCGCGCGATCGAAGCGCAGATCCACCAGCAGCGCGTCGGCCTCGTCCTGCTCCAGGGCCGACAGGGCCTCGGCCGCCGAGTGGGCGGCGCGAATCTCGAACGCGTCGGCGAGGAAGAGCTGCGCGAACTCCTCGTACTCGTGTCCGTCTTCGATCACCAACAACTGGCGCACCATGACTCAGTCTACCCGCTCGGACGCATCGACGTCGTGCTCCGTGCCCTCGTCGAAGGCACGGAAGAAGCTGACCACCACCGCCTTGTGGAAGCCGTCGCTTCCGGGCTCCACCTCGATCGCGCCGCCGTAGCGCGTGACGGCCGCGGCCACCAGACCGAGCCCACGATCCACGCGGCGATCGAGCAGCATGTCCGCGCGTAGCTCTTCGGGGCTGGTGTCCGACACGCGCACGCGCACCGTCTCTTCGCCCGTCGCCTCGAGCTCGACCTGCACGTCCAGCGCGACACGCCGCGGCTCCTCGGCGCGGGCCGTGGCCAGGATGGCGTTGCGCAGGATGTTCTTGAGCACGAGCACGAGATCGACGCGGAAGACCTCCAGCTCGGCGACCTCCTGCACCTCGGACACCCGGAGCTCGTCGAGCGCCACCTGACTCACGGCGTACTCGCCCTGCACCTCCGCCACGATCTCGGCCAGGAGCGCGTCGTCCACGCGCGTGCGCACCAGACCCGCGACCATGCGCGCGAGTCGAGCGTCGAAAGCGCGCAGGCGCAGATGGGCTTTGGCCAGGGCCGCGATGGCGCGGGGATCGAGCTTGGCGATGCGCGGCTCGAGCTTGGCGATGTGACGGATCTGTCGGCCGGCGACGCGGAACTCACGGTCGCGCTGAAGATCGAGGCGGCCGAGGGTGCGCTCGAAGGCCTCGACGTAGCCTTGCCAGGCCTCGCGCAGAGGCTGACCGCCGAAGAGTCGGCCGCGCAGGAAGGCGAGCTGCGCCTGGCTGGGTTCCCCCGTGCGCAGCGCGGTCAGGGCGTCGCTGGCAGCGCCGATGCGATGCTTCAACAGCTCGTGACGCAAGGAGCCCACGAGGTAGGCGATGGCCGGATGCAGCTCGGGGCGCTCCTCCGCCAGGCGTGCCAGGGAGACGCCGCGATCGCGCAGGAAGCGCACGACGAGTCCGAGGGTGAGCGCGAGCAGCAGACCGAGCAGGGCGCCGAGGCCGAGCAGGCGCAGCTCCGAGGGTGGCGCGACCTGCGCCACGGGCGCGGCCGGTCGAGTCGAGGTCGGGCGAAAGACGCCGGCGAGCTCGGGATCGAGCTGCTCGAGCTGGGCGCGCACGTCGCGGGCCTGGTCGCCATCGGGCAGCGCTGCGAGGTACTTGGTGAAGTACTCGGCCGCGCGCGAGTCGAGGCCGCGCGCGCGACAGGCTCGGCCGAGGCGGGCGTAGAGGCGGGGGTCCATGGGCGCGATGGCCACGCCGCGGGAGAGGGCGTCCCGTGCGCCTTCGCCCTCGCCTTCGAGGCGCCTGACGCCGTCGCGATATTCGGCGTCGGCTCGGGCGAGGCGCGCGCGGGCTCGACGACCTTCAGGGCTGGTGGGATCCACGGCGCGCCAGGCGGCATAGGCGTCCACGTCCCGTCGCTGCCACAGGGCCTCGGCGCGCATCCACTGATCCGCGGGCGCCTCGCCAACGTCCGACATGCCGCAGCCGCACGTGAACAGCCCAGCCAGCAGCGCCAAGAGCAAGGCGCGAGGCAGGGGTCCAGAGGTGGCGCGAGGCCGAGGCAACACAGACGGAGTACCACGAGCGGGACAGACCTTGGCTTCCGCACAGCGGTCCGGCCGCTGGGTCCGGCTCGCGCGAGCGCGTCGCCCTACGTTCGCAACGCTTCACCCGACGCCGCAACCCGACGTCGGTCGTCGGCTCAGCTGTCGCGGGACTCGTAGACGACCATGCCCGGCAGCTCCACGCAGCTGAGGAAGCCGCCCTTGCCGGCGCCGGTGTCGATGGCGACCACGGAGGGGCCCGCCCACATGTCGGTCGGATCCTCGGGCGTGTAGGAGGAGAGATCGTCGGGCAGCAGCTCGGTGACCGTGTGGCCGACGACGACGCGCTTGCCGCTGTAGTCGCGGAAGAAGCGCTTGGTGCGGGTCCAGAGCAGCGCGTGCAGATCCTTGGCGTCGTTCGGGTGGACGAACACGCCGTCCACCTCGATCAGGCCCGCGTGCACGTAGATGGCGTGCTCGTTCTCGTAGAAGTAGGGCAGCGAGCGCATCCAGGCGACGTGCTCGGGCGGCAAGAATCCGCCTCGGAGCAGCAGAGGGATCTCGTCGCGCCGCGGTGCCTCGTTGGGCTCCGGCACGGGACCGCCCGTGTAGGAGCGCATGGACGCCAGGCAACCGTTCTGAGGCGGGAGGAGGAAGCCGTCCCAGCCTTCGTCGATCACTTTCAGCCAGGCGTCCTCGTGATTGCCGCGCAGGCAGACGACCTCGCAGTGCACGTCCGCGTCGAGGCTCCGCACGAGCTCGATCACCTGACGCGACTTGGGGCCGCGGTCGAGGTAGTCGCCGAGGAAGACGATGGTGTCCTCCCCGGCGATCAGCGGCAGCTTGCCCACGAGCGTGTGCAGGGCGTCGAGGTCGCCGTGGATGTCACCAATCACGAACGTGCGCATTTGAGCAAAGGTAGCTGTCGTGGCGGTCGATGCAAAAGTGGGCCTTCTGTGCGGCATGGCTGTGGGACGAGTCTGGCTCGACCTACAACAGCCCCGCCTTGTCCGCCTGGAAGCGGGCGAGCTCCGTCTGGAGCAGGGCCACGTGTTCACGCTCCTCCGCTGCGAGCTCGCGGTAGAGTTCGTACTCGACCGAGGCTGGCGCGGCCTCCTCACCCCGCAGGGTGAAGAACATGACGGCGCGTTGCTCGAAGGCGATGGCGACGCGGAAGAGGTTGGCCGGATCCTCCGGGTGGTAGTCCAAGCCTGCGTAGATGACCGCGCGCTCGACGCTGAACTCGGTGGACGGTTCGGGCACGTCGACGTGGTAGCGGCGCGTGAGGGTCTCCATGTGCTCGTGCTCCATGGCGGCGAATTTGCCGAAGAGCTCTTTCAGCACGGGCTCCGCGCTCTCCTCGGCCGCGCGCCGATAGAAGGCCTGGCCGCCGAGCTCGATCTCGAAGGCGCTGCGGATCGCGCTCAGCGCCGCCGCGTCGTCGACCTCGCGCGCATCCAGCAACGTCAGCTTGCCACCGCAGTCCGGGCACATGCCATAGGGGAAGGCGAAGCCCTCGCGCACCTTGGCGCAGTCGCCGCAGCGCCAGGAGAGCGTGGCCGACGCACAGCAGACGTAGGCCTCATCGGTCTCCACGGGTCTATGACACTTGGGGCAGAGCACACCCTCGCCGGGGCTCGTCGACGTCGCCGGCAGCACGCTGCGTGTCGGGCTCGGGCCCCGCGTCGGTGGCGCGAAGGACTCGAGCATGTCGGTCGTGACGGGCCAATGCTTGCCGCGCTGCAGGTAGGCTGCGATGCCCTTGGCGGCGCGACGGCCCGCGCCCATGGCCAGGATCACGGTCGCACCGCCGGTCACGATGTCGCCGCCCGCGAACACGCCCGGCAGGCTCGTCGCCTGAGTGAGATCGTCGGCGACGATGTTGCCCCGCTCGTTCAGCTCGAGGCCCGGCGTCGACTTGGTGATGATCGGGTTCGCCTTGGTGCCGAGCGCGTAGATCACCGTGTCGCAGTCGAGTTCGACGATTTCGCCGGTCGGCAAAGGCTTGCGACGGCCTTGCTCGTCCGCCTCGCCCAGCACCATCTTCTGCGCCTTCATGCCGCGCACGGCGCCGTCGTCGTCCACCAGGATCTCCTCGGGCGTGTGCAGGAAGAAGAACTCGATGCCCTCTTCCTTGGCGTGGCGCAGCTCCTCGACGCGCGCCGGGGCCTCCGCCTCGCTGCGTCGATAGACACAGCGCACCACGGGCGAGCCGAGGCGCTTGGCGACGCGCAGGCAGTCCATGGCGGTGTTGCCCGCGCCGATCACCACCACGCTCTGACCGACGTTGATGGGCGTGTCCTGGTAGGGGAACTCGTCGCCGCCCATCAGGTTCACCCGCGTCAGGAACTCGTTGGCGGAGTAGACCTGCCCCGCGAACTCGCCGGGGATGCCCAGGAACGCAGGCGCGCCGGCGCCGACGCCGAGGAAGACGGCGTCGTAGCCCTTCTCGCCCAAGAGCTCGGCCACCGTGAAGGTCTTGCCGATGACCTTGTTGGTCTGAATCTTCACGCCCATGTCCATCAGGCTCTGCACCTCGCGGTCGATGATCTCGCGCGGCAGGCGGAAGGCGGGGATGCCGTAGCGCAGCACACCGCCGACCACGTGCAGCGCCTCGTACACCATCACCTCGGCGCCGAAGCGCACCAGGTCCGCGGCGGCAGCGAGCCCGGAGGGCCCGGAGCCGACCACGGCCACCTTGCCCAACCGCTCGCAGGGCGCGACCTCGATGGGCTGCTTGCTGCGTGGAGGTGTGTGGTCCCCGACGAAGCGCTCGAGCCGGCCGATGCCGACCGCCTCCATCTTCTTGTTGATGATGCAGTGCGCTTCGCACTGTGACTCCTGCGGACAGACGCGACCGCAGACGGAGGGGAAGATGTTCGACTCGTAGATCACGTCGCGTGCGCCGCCGTAGTCGCGCACGAGCACGTGGCGAATGAAGCGTGGGATGTCGATGGACACGGGGCAGCCGGCGATGCAGGTCGGCTTGGCGCATTGGATGCAGCGCTCGGCCTCGCCCAGGGCCTGCTCCAGGGAGTAGCCGAGGTTCACCTCCTTGAAGTTGGTGGCGCGCTCGGCGGCGTCCCGCTCCGGCATCTTCGTCTGCTGCTTGGGCAGCTCCTTGAGCTTCTTGTAGTTGCGCTTCTGCTGGTCGAAGAGCGTCTTCTCCAGGTTGCAGATGTGGGCGTAGTCCTCGTTGGCGCGGCCCTCCTCGCCGGTGAAGCGACGCTGACGGGCGGCCAGCTCCATGAAGTCCACGGCGTGGGCGTCGAAGTCGGGTCCATCGACGCAGGCGAACTTCACCTCGTCCCCGACAGTCACGCGGCAAGAGCCGCACATGCCCGTGCCGTCGACCATGATCGTGTTCAGCGAGACCATCGTCTTCACGCCGAAGGGGCGAGTCGTCTCGGCGCAAGCCCGCATCATCGCCAAGGGCCCGATGGCGATCACGAGGTCCGGCGGTTCGCGCCGGAGCAGCTCGGAGAGCGCGCTGGTGACGAAGCCCTCGCGGCCGTAGCTGCCGTCGTCGGTGCACACGATGAGCTCGTCCGCGTGCTCGCGGTAGCGATCCTCCCAGAACACGAGGTCAGCGCTGCGGAAGCCGATGATGGCGGTCGTGCGATTGCCCGCCTCCTTGAACGCGCGCAGCTGCGGGAAGACGGGCGCGACCCCGAGGCCGCCGCCCACGAGCACCACGTGGCCCACCTTCTCGACGTGCTGAGGCAGCCCGAGCGGTCCCACGAAGTCGAGGAAGTGATCCCCCTCGACGTAGTTGGACATCATCTCCCGCGTCGTCTTGCCCAGCGCCTGCACGACCATGGTGATGGTGCCGCGCTCGCGATCGAAGTCGGCGACGGTCATGGGGATGCGCTCGGAGCCCTCGTGCAGGCGCAGCATCACGAAGTGCCCCGGCTGCGCGGCGTGAGCGACGTCGGGCGCGTGGACCTCCCAGAGGAAGGAGACATCGGAGAGGACTTCTCGGCGGACGATCTGGTACATGCTCGCGCTTTCGTGCCGCAGGGCTCGCCCTGTCGGCGCCCATTTCTAATGTTCCTGGCATCGAGTCGTGGGCGCGACCCGAGGCCAGCAAGCTATAGTGCGCGCATGGGCAGGAGTGCCACGTTCGCCGTCCCGACGGCCTCGACGAGCGAGCTGCTGTGGTGATGGAAGGAGCACGGTCTCGGGGCCCACGTCGGGCGCCCTGGGCGCGGACGCGGACGCAGGCGCGGACGCGGACGCGGACGCGGACGCAGGCGCGGGCGCGGGCACGGACGCAGGCGCGGGCGCGGACGCCGGCTTGGACGTGGGCCTCTGCCCTCCGAGCCGCACCCCCGTCGCCGCGCCCGAAGACCCCATCGACGGCGACAGCGGGGACACCTTCGCGCGCGACCTCTTCGCCAGCTACTGCACGCGCTGCCACGCCTCGACGTTGATGACTCCAGTCGAGCGTATGAACGCGCCCATGGGCTTGAACTGGGACGACCCGGACCTCGTGCGCATGTACGCCGGCAACATCCGCTACGACGTGGGCGTCGACTCCTACATTCCCGTGGACGCGCCCCTGCCGAGCTGCGATGAGCGCCTGCGCCTCGTGCGCTGGATCGACGCCGCTGCGCCCTGAACTCCGGCGAAGGATCTCGGCGCCGACTCGTCCCCATCGGCGCGCCCATCCTCCGAGATCTCCCGGTCGGGGAGGCCCCAAGCGCAAGATCGGCGGCCGGGCCACCAGAATCGGGCGCACCCGCCGTTTGTGGGGACGCAGGCGACATCGGGCCCCAGGGCTCCGGGCGCTCGGGCCGAGGCCATGGCGTCGGCTCACGATGGAAGGCCGGCTCCGCGGGCGCGGGGATGCTCCGGCCTTACGTTTCGCGGCGCGGACCACGCCCCCTCCCCCCTCCTCCAGGGCACAGTTCCACTCATGACGACCCCAAGCTCCGAAGACGAAGACGCGCTCGCGTCCTCCACGGCCGACGACTTCTTCGAGTTGTCCATCGACAACGTGTGCATCGCCGGCGTCGACGGCTTCTTCAAGCGCCTCAGTCCTTCCTGGACGACCTCCCTCGGCTGGTCGCGGGAGGAACTCTTGGCGAAGCCCGTGCTGGAATTCGTCCATGCGGACGACCGAAAAGGCGTGATCGAAGCTCGAACGCGCCTGCACTCGGCCACGCCCATGGGGCCGCTGACCAACCGCTACCTGTGCAAGGACGGCGGCTACCGCTGGTTCGAGTGGAGGAGCGTCAGCCACCGCGGGCAGGTCTACGCCGTGGCCCGAGACGTCACGGAGCAGAAGCTCGCCGACGAGCGCCTGCGCGAGTCACAGTGCGTCCAGGAGAAGCTGCAGCGGCAGCTCATGTTCGCGGATCGCATGGCGAGCGTGGGCACCCTGGCCGCGGGAGTCGCGCACGAGATCAACAACCCGCTGGCCTACGTGACCGCCAACCTCTCGCTGATCCTCGAGGAGCTCGCCGGCTTCGACACCCCACACGCTTCCAAGCCCTGGGCCGCGCTGGTCGAGATGGCGAGCGAGGCTCAGGCGGGGGCGGAGCGGATTCGCAAGATCGTGCGAGGCCTGCAGACCTTCTCACGCGCCGAGGAGGAGCGCCGCCGCGCGATCGACGTGCTGCCCCTGATCGAGATGTCGATCGACATGACCTTCAACGAGATCCGCCCCCGCGCGCGACTGGTGAGGGACTTCGGTCCCATCCCACTGGTCGAGGCCGACGAGGCGCGCCTCGGGCAGGTCTTCCTCAACCTCCTGATCAACGCGGCGCAGGCCCTCTCCGAGGCGATGGCCGACAGCAACGAGATCCGCATCGTGACCGCCACCGACGCCCAGGGCCGAGCGGTGATCGAGGTGCGCGACACCGGCTCGGGCATCCCCGCCGCATCGCTGGACCGCATCTTCGATCCCTTCTTCACCACCAAGCCCGTCGGCATCGGCACCGGGCTCGGGCTCTCCATCTGCCACTCCGTAGTGACGGGCATGGACGGAGAGATCACGGTGTCGAGCGTCGAGGGAGAAGGCACGACCTTCCGCGTCGTCCTGCCGCCCGCCGCGGGCGCCATCCAGATCGAGGCCGCGATCCCCGCGGCCCCCACACCGGAGCTCGTGTGCGCGTCCGTGCTCGTCCTCGACGACGAGCCCACCGTGGCGAGCGTGATGCGTCGTGTCTTGCGCAGCCACGAGGTGGTGGCGGTCACGACGGCCCGAGAGGCGCTCGACCTGCTGGACGCCGGGACGAGGTTTCACGTCATCTTCTCCGATCTGATGATGCCCGAGATGTCCGGCATGGAGTTCCATGGCGAGGTCGCGCGTCGTTTCCCGGAGCTGACAGGAAGCATCGTCTTCGTCACCGGTGGGGCCTTCACGCCGGCCGCTCACGAATTCCTCGATCGAGTCCCGAACGAGGTGCTGGAGAAGCCCTTCAGCCCCACGACCTTGAGGGAGGTCGTGCAGCGCTTCGTCGATGGCGCAGCGTCCCACTGACGGTCGCGAAGCCCAAGGCCGAAGGCGCGTGAGCTCACCCCCCAAATGGTGGTTGGGATCCGTCTGGCCGATAGCGTTTGGACAATTGGCCGACGCGCAAGCCTTGTGGGGCCAAGAGGCCGACTTAGGGTGGGCGCATGACCACGCATCGCTGGGTCCCGCTCCTCGCGCTCTCCTTCGGGTTGGTGTGCGCGGGATGCGGAAGCAGCGGCGGCACGAGCGACCCGGTCGGCGCCGAGGTCGTGCGCTCGGCCAAGGCGCGCATCACGACGCCGGACGCGCCCAGCGCCGACGTCGCCGCCGTGGGCGAGAGCAACCGCGCCTTCGCCTTCGAACTCTACCATCAGCTCCGGACCGAGGATGGCAACCTCTTCCTCTCGCCCTACAGCGTCTCCGTCGCCCTCGCGATGACCTACGCCGGTGCGCGAGGCGACACCGCCGCCCAGATGCGCGACGTGCTGCACTTCATCGACGAGGCGCGCCTGCATCCGGCGATGAACGCCGTGGATCTCGCGCTCGCCTCGCGCGGTGACGACGCCCACGGCAGCGATGACGGCCCCTTCCGTCTCGACGTGGTGAACGCCACCTGGGGACAAACGGGCTACCCCTTCCAGCCCGCCTACGTGGATGTGCTGGGTGAGCAGTACGGCGCGGCCATGTACCTGCTCGACTTCATGAACGACCCGGAGGGCGCGCGCGCGCTGATCAACGCCTGGGTCGAGGACAGGACGGAGCAGCGCATCCGCGATCTCATCCCTATGGGCGCGATCACCTCCCTGACCAGGCTGGTGCTGACCAACGCCGTCTACTTCAACGCCGCCTGGAACGAGCCCTTCGATCCGAGCGACACGCACGACGGCGCCTTCACGCGCCTCGACGGAACCACCGCCACCGCGCCCATGATGAGCCAGCACGAGCTGCACCCCTACGGCGAAGGAGACGGCTACGCCGCAGTGGAGCTCGAATACGACGCCCCGGAGCTCTCCATGGTGCTCGTGCTCCCCGACGCCGGGCGCTTTGACGAGATCGAAGCCGCGTTCGACGAGAGCACCTACGCCGAGCTCGAGGCCACGCTGCGAGAGCACTCGGTCGAGCTCACGATGCCCACGTTCGAGTACGAGGTGTCCTTCAGCCTGAAGGACACGCTGGTCGCCCTCGGCATGATCGCCGCCTTCGAGCCCGGCACGGCCGACTTCTCCGGCATGGACGGCAGCCACGATCTCTACATCCAGGCCGTGCTGCACAAGGCCTTCATCCGCGTGGACGAGGCCGGCACCGAGGCCGCGGCGGCGACGGCCGTCATCAGCGGCGCGACGGGCATCCCGGATCCGGCCGCGATCACGCTCGATCGACCCTTCCTCTACTTCATCATCGATCACCCGACGGGGCAGATCCTCTTCCTCGGTCGCGTGCTCGATCCCAGTCCGTAGGCGATTTCTCGGCGCGCCCCGTGCGCGACGAGCCCGTTTTCTTGGCTTGATTCTCTGTTCTCGGGGGCCTCCTCCACGGAGAGGCGACTACCTTCGTCAGTCGCCTCTCACCAATCACTCGGTGCCAGGAGAGATCATGAAACGGATTCGTCCCGCAGCCGTCGCCGGCGCCTTCTATACAGGCGCGCCGCTCGCACTGGCCGGCGACGTCGCCGCCATGCTCGGAGAGGCCGAGGCCCATCGTCGACCGTCAGCGCCGCTTCCCAAAGCGGTGATCGTGCCGCACGCCGGCCACATGTACTCGGGGCCCATCGCCGCGAGCGCCTACGCGGAGCTGGAGCGGGGTCGCGATCAGTACCGCCGCGTGGTGCTCCTGGGTCCGACACATCGCGTGCCCGTGCGTGGGCTCGCGCTGCCCAGCAGCGAGGCCTTCGAGACGCCCCTCGGTGTCGTGCCCCTCGATCTGGACGCCATGGCGACGCTGGCCGATCTGCCGCAGGTCGTGACCTTCGACGCAGCGCACGACCTCGAGCATTCGCTGGAGGTGCAGCTGCCCTTCCTGCAGGCCGTGCTCGACGACTTCACGCTCGTGCCTCTGGCCGTGGGAGACGCCACACCCCAGGAGGTCGCCGAAGTGCTCGAGCGCCTGTGGGGCGGCCCGGAGACGCTCTTCGTGATCAGCTCGGATCTGTCGCACTACCTGAGCTATGGCGAAGCGCAGTTGGTCGACCGCGTCACGGCGGAGGCCATCCTCGACCTGCGGGCGCCCCTGAGTCATGCGCAGGCCTGTGGCGGCACCCCCGTGAATGGCCTCTTGCTGAGCGCGCGACGACACCACCTCGCGCCCCACCTGCTCGATCTGCGCAACTCCGGCGACACCGCCGGAGATCGGAACCGCGTCGTCGGCTACGGCGCCTTCGTGTTCACGGAGGGCGACCATGTCCATTGAGCAGGGCCCCATCCTGATCGCCATCGCGCGCGCCACCATCGCCCAGGTCTTCGGCCAGCAGGCACAGGCGGACGAGAGCGCGCCCTGGCTTCAGGAGCCCGGCGCCACCTTCGTCACGCTGACCCAGCGGGGCGGTCTCCGTGGTTGCATCGGCAGCCTGACGGCGCAGCGACCTCTGCTGGAAGACCTCAAGGGCAACGCCTACGCGGCGGCCTTCCGCGATCCGCGCTTTCCGCCTCTGACACCGGACGAGCTCGACGCCACGGAGGTCGAGGTCTCCCTGCTCTCGCCCACCGAGCCCATGACCTTCCGCGACGAAGGCGACGCGCTCTCGCAGCTGCGGCCCGGGGTCGATGGCGTGCTGCTCGAATGGGACGGATACCGCGGCACCTTTCTGCCGCAGGTGTGGGAGCAGCTGCCCGAGCCCGAGGACTTCATGGCCCATCTCAAGCGCAAGGCTGGACTGCTGACGGACTTCTGGAGCCCCAAGATTCGCTTGTCTCGTTACACGGTGGAAAAATGGAAGGAGTCGGAGCGAAGATGACGACCGATCACGCTGGACAGCATCACCCTGCTCGATGGTGGCACGCGCTCGAAGACGGCCGCATCCAATGCGACCTCTGCCCGCGCGACTGCAAGCTGCACGAGGACCAGCGAGGTCTGTGCTTCGTGCGCATGCGGGAGGGCGACGAGATGGTGCTGACCACCTACGGTCGCTCCTCGGGCTTCTGCATCGATCCCATCGAGAAGAAGCCACTGGCCCATTTCTACCCGGGCTCGAGCGTGTTCTCCTTCGGCACGGCGGGCTGCAACCTCGCCTGCAAGTTCTGCCAGAACTGGGACATCAGCAAGGCGCGGGACATGGATCGGCTGATGGATCAAGCATCGCCCGCAGCGATCGCGAGCGCGGCCGTGGCCCATGGTTGCAAGAGCGTGGCCTTCACCTACAACGATCCGGTGATCTTCGCCGAGTACGCGATGGACACGGCCGACGCTTGCCACGCGCGCGGCATCAAGACGGTCGCGGTCACCGCGGGCTACATGCACGACGCGCCACGTCGCGAGTTCTACGCCAAGGTCGATGCCGCCAACGTGGACCTCAAGGGCTTCACCGAGGACTTCTACACCAGGCTCAGCGCCGGACACCTTCAGCCCGTCCTCGACACGCTCGTCTATCTGCGTCGAGAGACGAATGTGTGGTTCGAGCTCACGACCCTGCTCATCCCGGGGCAGAACGACTCGGACGAGGAGATCACGGCGCTGAGCCGTTGGATCGCCAACGAGCTGGGCACGGACGTCCCGCTGCACTTCTCGGCCTTTCATCCCGACTACAAGATGGCGAACGTGCCCGCCACGCCCCATGAGACGCTCGAGCGCGCGCGCAACGTGGCCCTCGGGGAAGGCCTCAGTTACGTCTACCTGGGTAACGTGCGCGACCCCAAGGCGGAGACGACCTACTGCCCGTGGTGCCACAAGGCGCTGATCGTTCGCGATTGGTACGAGATCAAGGCCTACGAACTCACGGACGACGGCCACTGCACGCATTGCGAGACCGCCATCGCGGGACACTTCGAGAAGTACGAGGGGGCCTTCGGAGCGCATCGCGTCCCGGTGGTGATGAGCCCATTCCACACGCACGCGCCATGACCTCTCGACTCGTACACATCCCCGCCGGGCCCTCTGGCACCATCCGACTCGAGGGCATGTTGGAGCTGCCGCAGCGTGCGACCGGCGTCGTCGTCTTCGCCCATGGGAGCGGGAGCAGCCGCCACAGCCCGCGCAACAACTACGTCGCGCTGGTGCTGCGAAACGCCGGCCTGGGCACCTTGCTGATCGACCTGCTCACGCCTCAGGAGGACGGGGACCCCGAAACCCGCTTCGACATCCCGAGGCTGACGCATCGGCTGCTGACCGCGACGCACTGGCTCCAGGACGAGAAGGACACGCGCACGCTGCCGGTCGGCTACTTCGGCGCGAGCACGGGCGCGGCGGCGGCGCTGGCCGCGGCGGCCGCGGAGGGCCCCGAGATCGCCGCCGTGGTCTCCCGCGGAGGGCGACCCGATCTGGCTGGCGAGCAGGCCCTGACCCGCGTGCCCTGCCCGACCTTGCTCCTGGTCGGCGGTGACGATCAGGCCGTGATGGTGCTGAACCAGCAGGCCCTTGCAGCGCTGCGCTGCGAGAAGAAGATGGTCGTCGTCCCGGGAGCGACGCACCTCTTCGAGGAGCCGGGCGCTCTGGAGCAGGTCGCTCGTCGCGCGGCGACCTGGTTCTCCACCTTCATGCCGCCTGCATCCGCAAGGTCGCGATGACCTCGTCGTCTCCGACCTGGGGGAAGTCTCCGTAGAACTGCCCGACGGCGCGGAATGCCTCGGGGGCCTCGAGGCACACGACCTCGTCGGCGTAGCGCGCGACCTCGGTCAGGGTCGATGGAGGCGCCACGGGCACGGCGCACACGAGCTTCTTCGGGCCCTTGGCGCGCAGCGCATGCAACGCCGAGATCATGGTCGCGCCCGTGGCCAGGCCGTCGTCGATCACGACAACGATGCGTCCCGCCGGATCGATGGGCAGGCGGATCGGCGTGTACTGCGCGCGTCTCCGGCGCATCGTCTCCATCTGCTCCTCAGCCTCGCGCTCGAGGTACTCCGGGGACGCGCCCGTGCGCCCCGCGTAGTCCGCGACGTAGATCGCGCCGCTCTCGTCGATGGAGCCGATGGCGAGCTCGGGCTGATGCGGCGCCCGCAGCTTCCGCACCAGCACCACGTCCAGCTCGCCGCCAAGAGCCTTGGCCACGACATGCGCCATGGGCACGGCACCACGAGGTATCGCCAGCACCAGGGGATTCAAGCCTTTGTACGCGGAGAGACTCGCCGCCAGACGGCCTGCGGCTTCGTTCCGGTTGCGAAATGGCATCACACCTCCGCGTCTGAACGTAGCCACGGTCGTCGAGTTTGGCTGCACGGCGCACGGCCCAAGAGTGAGTTCGCCTCGGCCAGGGGGAGTCTCCGGCGCCCGTGGCCGGTGCGCCTTCGGAGCGCATCGCGTCCCGATGGGGATGCGTCCCTTCACGCGAGCGCCTAGGCGCTTCCTTCCCGGGCGACCGCTGGGGTAGACATGTGCTCCAGGGAGCATGTCATGAACGACTTCTTCAGTTCGTCCGCCCCATCGACGCACGTGAAGCACGGCAGCGCGGCCTTCGATCTGCCCATTCGCTACTTCCGCGACGACATGTTCTCCCTGTTCTTCAGCGCGAACATGGCGGCCATCCGGCGGCTGATGCCCAGCAAGAAGCTGCATCCCGTGAGTGTCGGTAAGGGCCGCGCGATGCTGGCCGTCGCCGCCTTCAACTACCTCGAGACCAGTATCGGGCCCTATGGCGAGGTGGCCGTCGCCATCCCCGTCGTCCATGGCCGGCGCCCCCTTCCGCTGGTGCCCGCGCTCCTCCAGGGCGCGTACCCCGGCTTCGGCGCGTTGGTTCTCCACCTGCCGGTCACACGCACCGTGGCGCGTGACGCGGGCCGAGGCGAGTGGGGCTACCCCAAGTTCGTCGCCGACATGCGCTTCACCCACACGCCCGAGCACCACGAGTGCGTCTTGGGCGAGGCGGGGCAGAACATCTTGACGCTGAGGGTGGCCAGGCACGGACACTTCGCGCGCTCGACTCAGAGCATGGTCACCTACAGCGTGCGACAGGGCGAGCTCGTCGAGACCGTGATCCCGCAGGTCGGCTCGCTGCGCTGGAGCCTGGGCTGCGGCGGCTCCTCTCTGGAGCTGGGCGACCACGCCGTGTCCGCGAGTCTGCGCGATCTCGGGATCTCGAAGCGCCCGCTCATGCAACGCTACTTCGTCGAGCGCGCCGGCATCCTGCCCGCCGGAAGCGTGGTCGAGTCCAGCGTGCGCCCGCTCGAGGGCTATCTCGGCGCGGACCGCGAGGGTGACCACCAGGTGTTCTACGAAACGCGCCGCTCGTGATGGACCTGGACGACCTCGCCGCGGTCGTGCGTGCGGCGGGCCAGTTCTCGGCCGAACGGGTCGCGCCGATGGTCGGCTTCGACGGTCGCGATGGCGACCTCACGCAGCTCGGGACGGTGCTCGCCCAGGCCGGCGAGATCGGCTTGATGGCGTCTGGGGATGCTGGCGCCGCGGGACACGAGCTGGGTGTCTGGGGCAGCCTCTGCCGCACGGACGGCCCCGCCCTGTCCCTGCGCACACTCGAGGAGGTCGCCAGCGCCTGCGCGGGGGTCGCCTCCTGCCTGCACTTCGGGGGTCTCGGCGCGTTGGCGCTGGCGAGCTTCGAGGACGCACCCGCTTCGGCCGGGCTCGCCCTCTTCGACCACTCGCGCATGCTGGCGGAGCGGCGCTGGTCCGACGCCGTGGCGTGCACGATGACGGCCGAGGGAGACGTTCACTCGCTGCAAGGCGCGAAGCACTTCGTGCACGCTGCCCCGGGCGCGAAGGCCTTCGCCGTGCTCGCGAAAGGATCGACCGGCCTCGAGCTGGCGCTGATTCAGGCCGACGCTCCCGGCGTTCAGCGCGTCGAGGTCGGACAGCGGACCGGCCTGGCGGCTTGCGACGTCTTCCATCTGGAACTCCATCGCGTTGCGGTGTCCAGCAGCAGGCGACTCCGCGAGGTGGATGCCAAGCCCTGGCTGCGCCGCCTGTGGTTGGGCCTGTGCGCGATCGGTGTCGGCAACGCCCGGGGAGCGCTGGCGACGGCCTCGGCCTACGCCGAGCAGCGACGTCAGGGCGGCCGACGGATCATGGAGCATCCCGCCGTGCAGCTGCTCCTCGGAGGCGCCGAGGCGCGGGTTCGGGTGGCGAGCGCGGCGCTGAAGAGCGCGCAGCGACAGGACCTGTGTGACCTCGACGACCTGCGCTCGGCGGCCATGCTGAAGGTGCGCGTCCTGGAGGACTGCTTCCAGGCGGTGAACGACAGCCTGCAGGTGCTCGGAGGCTACGGCTACATGGAGGACTACCGGTTGGAGAAGCGTCTCAGGGACGCTCTGACGTTGCGCTCGGCGGCTGGGCGCGCGGATGACCTGTTGCGCCTGGTGGCGACCTCCGCCGGAGAAGAGGCATGACCTCTCCGCTGAGCCCGGTCGAAGCGCGACGTACGCTCGAGCCCTTGGGCCGGCTGCTCTACGACGTGCAGCCGCGAACCATGTGGGAGCGCGACACGCGGACCTTGCCGCGGCACCTGGTGCGAGCGCGGCGCCGCTACCGGGCGTTCGCGGAGCAGCAACTGGCGCCGCGCGAGCTGCTGGCGGACCGCCACGGCGAGCACGTCGACGTGCGGCCGCTGTTCCTGGACGCGGCACGCCAGGGCTTCCAGACGGAGCTGCTGCCGCGACCACTCGGGACCGGCAGTGCACGACTGCTGCTGGGTGGAGTGCTGTGGCCCGCGGTGCTCAAGGCAGAGGAATTCGCCGCAGGTGACGCGGGGCTCGGACTCGCCCTGCTCGCCCACGACCTGGGCATGGTGCCGCTCCTCTTGTCCGGCGATCTGGCGGCCATGTTCCGCTGGCAGAGGCGCATCTATCGTGAGATTCGAGCCGGCGAGCCGGCCATCGCGGCCTTCGCCATCACCGAGCCTGGCGCGGGCTCGGACGTGGAGGAAACGGAGGGCGCCGCGAGCGCATGCCTGGTCACGCGGGCACGGAAGGCTCCCGGCGGCTGGCGCCTGAGCGGACGCAAGTGCTTCATCTCCAACGGTCGCGTCGCGCGCTGGGTGACGGTGTTCGCCGCCCTCGAGCAGGAGGGCCTCGAGTCCTGGACCTGCTTCCTGGTCGACTCCAGCATGCAGGGCTTCGGGGTCGGTCGCAGCGAGCGCAAGCTGGGACAGCGCGCTGCCGACGCCAGCGAGCTGATCCTCGACGACGTCTTCGTGCCCGACGATCGCGTCATCGGAGGTCTGCGCTCGGGCTGGGCGCTCAACCGCAACGTCCTCAACTACTCGCGTCCGGCCGTGGGCGCCATCGGCGTGGGCATCGCTCGCTCCGCCTTCGAGCACGCCGTGCGCTTCTGCCGGGCCACGCGCCTGGCCAACCGCTCGCTCTTGTCCTACCAGGACGTGCAGCTGAGGCTCGCCTCGATGTTGTCACGAATCCAGGCGGCTCGCGCCACGGTCTGGCAGACGGCTCGATACGGTCGGCCCTGCCAGGCGGCGGCAGCTGCGGGCAAGGCGTTCTGCGCCGAGGTGGCCTGGGACGTGAGCACGCAGGCGATGGAGCTGTTGGGCGACCACGGCTACCTGCACACGCACGCGGTCGAGAAGGCGATGCGGGATGCTCGCCTCACGCTCCTCTACGAGGGCACGCACCAGATCAACCTGCTCGCGGTCTTCGAGGGTCAGCAAGGCGCGGAGTTCGCGCAGGTCTAGCTCTCTGGGCTCGGCGATCTCGCCATCCGCGTCGCCCGAGCCGCTGATCGGCCCTCGAGCTCACTCGCTCGGGCCCTCAAGTCGTCGCGCGGGCAGCTTCGCCAAGAGCCGCTCGTAGGCCTGTTGCGCTTCGCGAAAGGCGTCGGCGTCACCGCCTCGATCCGGATGGGTCGCGAGCGCTCGCTCGCGGTGCGCCTTCTTGAGCGCCAGCAGGTTCGCGCCCTTGCTCACGCCGAGGATCTCGGCCGCCGAACGGGGACGTGCGCCTCGCCCGTGGCCCGAGCTCCCCCCGCGCGGTCTGGGGCTCGGCTGCGGGGGGAGGCGGTCGCCCCGCAGCAGACGATTGACGGCGTGGGCCCAGTAGCTCTCGATGCGCGAGAGGTGTCGTTGGCCCGCCGCCGCGGTCGCCGCCGCGAAGGCCTCGTCTCGGGTGGACGCGCCGCCACCCGCTGCGTCCGGCTTCTGGAAGGGCCAGTAGATAGGCGCGTGCGTCCACCACGCGGCCCAGAAGAAGCGGCCGCGGACGGTGCGCGTGATCGACACGACAGCGGAAGCGAGCTCACTCACGGAGCGCCAGCATAGCTCGTCCTCACCGTCGCGCTCGCCGTCGTGCGTTCAGACGCCGAGCTGGGCAAAGAGGAAGGAGAAGACGTCCACGTTTTCCGCGATCTCCTCGCTCAGCGCGGTGCCGATGCCGTGACCCGAGGTGTCGCTGGTGCGCAAGAGGATGGGCGCGTCGCCGCCCTGCGCGGCCTGCAGGCGCGCCGTCATCTTGCGCGAGTGCCAGGGCTCCACGCGCGGATCGTTGGCGCCGGTGAGGAAGAGGGTCGCCGGATAGGACGTGCCGTCGACCACGTGGTGATAGGGCGAGTAGGCGTGGAGCGCCTGGAACTGCGCCTCGTCGTTGACGGAGCCGAACTCCGTCACGTTGAAGGCGCCGTTGGGCGAGAGCTCGACGCGCAGCATGTCGTAGATGCCCACGAAGGAGACGACGGCGTGGACCAGCTCCGGGTGCTGCACCAGGGTCGCGCCCATCAACAGGCCGCCGTTGCTGCCGCCGATAATCGCCTGTCGCGCGGGGCTCGTGTAGTGGTGCTCCGTCAGGTAGCGCAGACCGGCCGTGAAATCGTCGAAGACGTTCTGCTTGTTCGTCAGGCTGCCCGCGGCGTGCCAAGCCTCGCCGAACTCGGCGCCGCCACGCAGGTTCGCGATCACGTAGACCACGCCGTGCGAGAGGTAGAGGTCGGTCAGTGGACGGAAGCGCGGCTCGATGTTCACCCCATAGCCGCCGTAGCCATTCAGCACGCAGGGCGCGCTGCCGTCGAGGGCCATGCCGCGGGGCATGATGATGTTCAGCGGCACGCGCGTGCCGTCGGCGGAGGTGGCGAACTCGCGACGAACCTCCCAGGTGCTGGAGTCGACGGGGCTCGACTCGTGCAGCGCCGTGGGCGTGACCGCGAGACTCGAAGCGTCGAAGGCCATCCACGCGGGAGGCGCGACGAAAGACTCGCCACGGAAGAGCACGCGCTCGCCCGCGATGGGAACGATCTGGCGGATCGCCGACACCGGCGGCAGCTCGGGCCGTGTCTGCTCGTGACCGCTGAGGTCGAAGACGCGCAGCTCGCTCGGACCGCCGAGCTGATAGGTGATGAGCAGGCGGGTCGGGGTCGCGACGAGCATGGGCAAGCCCCAGAACTCGGTGACGATGCTGTTCTCACCCTCAGGGATGACCACGGTCGCGCGCGCGAGACGCATGCGCGAGATCGGCACGCGCAGGACCTTGCCGCGAGGCGCGTCGTGGCGCGAAACCACGTAGAGGTCGTTGGCAGGTCCGAAGCTGGCCTGCACGACGCCGTCCGCGAAGTCGGAGAGCTGCTTCCAGCGTCCGTTTCGCTCGCGCAGGTGGACCTGGTACTCGCCGCCATCGCCCTTCTGCACCATCAAGAGGAGGCGACCGCTGGCCGCGTCCAGCTGCACCTGAATCTCGGCGATGCGCGGGAAGTCGCGGCCGATCTCGTAGCGGTCGGCGCTCGGATCCGTGCCCAGCCGATGGAAGTAGAGCTGCTGGTAGAAGTCCTGATCCACGGCCTCGCGCTCGCCGTCTCGCGGATAGCGCGTGTAGAAGAAGCCCGAGCCGTCAGGCATCCAGGCCAGGTCACCACCGGCCGTGCCGCCGTTCACGTGCTCGATCACCTCGTTGATCTGCTCGCCGCTGTCGACGTCGTAGACGTGCACGTCCCCGCGCTCGCTGCCGCCGTGGGAGAGCGAGATGGCGATCCGATGTCCGTCGGCCGACGGCACGAACCAATCCACCGCGATGCCGCCCTGCGCGTCGAGCGTCGCCGGATCGAGGAGCACGCGCGCGTCGTCGGGGTGGTCCGCGTCGGGCATGACCACGACCATGGGCTGCTCGTGCGGAGGCCGGAGCTCCATGGCGAAGATGCGGTCGCCTCGCACGGCCAAAGCGTAGTGGCGACGCGTGGGCGCGGAGAGGATCTCCTGCACGCGCGCCTGGATCGCCTCCCTGTTGGGCAAGCTGTCGAGCACCCCACGGGCGTGGGCGTTCTCTCCATTGCTCCAGGCTTGCACCTGAGGATCATCGGGATTCTCGAGCCACTGGTAGGGATCGACGACGTCCACGCCGTGATAGCTGTGGGTCACGGGTCGCAGCGCCGCGACGGGCGCTGGTGGCGGCGCGGGCGGAGCCTCGACGACGGGCTCGGGCGCGGGGGCTGGCTCCACGGCGGGCGCGGGCTGCTGCACGGGAGGTGGCGCGGCTCCGCAGCCGACGAGGGCGAGGGCGAGGGTCCAGAGGAGAAAGGCGGGGCGGTGTGTGAGACGCATGATGGCGCCGGGTGTACACCGACAGCGAGCCCTCCGGAACCCTCGGCCTCGACCGTGGCGCCACAGCGTGGTGATCTCGAAGCGCTGTCAGCAGGCGACGCCGAAGGCGGTGTGGGCTCCAGGGCGAAAGCCGCGGACCCCGCAGCCGCCGATGTCGTAGGCGAAGTAGCAGCCGCCGATGTCGTAGGCGAAGTACGAGACACCGAGCGCAGCCGCGAGCACACGGAGCAGCGCCTCGGCTTGCGCCACCCACAGGGGGCGAGACGGCGACAACGGCCCCCGGCCTGAGACAATCAGAAGAGTCAGCCTCGCGTGCCCACTTCGTCGCGCACGGCCGCGAGCAGGCTTCCGTCGAAGAGCATGGCCTCCACGGCTTCGATGTCGGGGTGCAGGGTGCGGTCGGCGACCAGAGTGGGGACCGACTTGCGCAGGTGCGCGTGCGCGACCGCGACGCCACGACCCGGCTCGAGGGGCGCCCGGAAGTCGAGGCCCTGCGCGGCGACCAGCGCTTCGATCGCGAGCACCTTGCGCACGTGGTCGACGACCTGCGCGAACTTGCGCGCGGAGATGCTGCCCATGGAGACGTGATCCTCTTTGCCCGCGGAGGAGGGGATGGAGTCCACGCACGCGGGATGGGAGAGCACCTTGTTCTCGCTGACCAGAGCCGCCGCCGTCACCTGCGCCATCATGTAGCCCGAGTCGAGGCCGGAGCGCGGCGCGAGGAAGGGCGGCAGGCCGCTCGACATCGCCGGGTTCACCAGCTGCTCGACGCGTCGCTCGGAGACGCTGGCGAGCTCGGCCACGGCCATGGTCGCGGCGTCGAGGGCCAGGGCCAGCGGTTGACCGTGGAAGTTGCCACCGCTGATCACCTCCGCCTCGTCGCCGTCGAGGAAGATCAGCGGGTTGTCCGTCGCCGCCTCGGTCTCGCGCTCAAGGGTCTGGCGCACGAAGACGAGCACGTCGCGAGTCGCGCCATGGATCTGCGGCATGCAGCGCAAGGAGTAGGGATCCTGCACTTTGTGACAGCCCTTGTGGCTCTCCATGATGCCGCTGCCCTCGAGCATGACGCGCAGGTTCTCGGCGCTGCGCGCTTGCCCCGGATGGGGTCGCACGGCCTGGATGCGCACGTCGAAGGGTCGCTTCGAGCCCTCGAGCGCCTCCAGGCTCATGGCGCCGATCACGTCGGCCAAGGTCGCCAACGCCTCGGCCTCCACCAGCGCCAGGGTGCCCACGGCGAGCATCATCTGGGTGCCGTTGATCAGAGCCAGGCCCTCCTTGGCCTCCAGCTCCACGGGCTCGAGCCCGGCGGCCGCGAGCGCCGCGCCTCCGTCCATCCACTCGCCCTGGTAGCGCGCACGACCCTCGCCGATCAGCACCAGCGCCAGGTGCGCGAGGGGCGCGAGATCGCCCGAGGCGCCGACGCTGCCCTTGGCGGGGATGCGTGGGGTCACCCCGCGATCGAGCATGGCCACCAACAGATCGACGACCTCGGCGCGGGCGCCGGAGTGGCCGAGGGCGATCACCTGCGCGCGCAGGGCCATCATGGCTCGGACGGCCTCGTCGGGCAGCGGTTCGCCCACGCCCACGGCGTGACTGCGCACGAGGTTCTGCTGCAGCATGCGGATGTCGGCGGCCGGCACGCGCGTCTCGGCCAGAGCGCCGAAGCCCGTGTTCACGCCGTAAACGTTGGGCGCGTCTTCGCCCGCCTCGGAGAGACGCGCCACGAAGGCGCGGGCGGCATCGACCCGCGCGCGGGCCGCGCCAGGGAAGACGAGCCGGCCACGACCGTGAGCCAGGGCGTAGAGCGCGTCGAGGTCCAACGCTTCGCCCAGGCGGAGCTCACTCTTCTTCTGCGTCATGGCCGCGAGACTCCCGCAGCCCCTCCGCGGCGTCAATGCGCGTCACGCGCAGAAATTCCCGGCCTGCAACGATTCACACCCTGGGTGGATTTGTGGGTACTCACCGTGCGGGGCTCTGGCTATAGTGGCTGGCCGAAAGCAGGAGCCCCAGATCAGGGGCCCACCAGTGCGCCATGACCGAGCCTCCCGACCCGCCCACGCCCGAGTCCGAATCGCCCGAGACCCCCGCCGTCTCGAGTGAGCCGCCCGTCGGTGCGGCACCCATGGAGGCGCCGGTCAGTGAGGCGCCCGCTGCCGGTGAACCGCCGCTCGCCACAGCGCCCACGAGTGACGCCCCCGCGACGGAGGCAGCCGAGATCGAAGTGGGGGCCGAGGTCGAGATCCTCCCGCCCGGTCCACTGCCCCCGCCCCGGGCCACGGCGGCGCCACCTCCCACTCCGCTGGCGCCTCCCACTCCGCTGGCGCCTCCCACTCCGCTGGCGCCTCCCACTCCGGCGCCTCCCGCGCCTGCAGCGGCTCCGGCCGTGGAGCGGCCGAGCGCCGCGGGATCGAGCGAACGGGAAGCCGCGCTGCGAGCCGAGATCGCCGCTGCCGAGGATCCGAGCGTGCAAGCCGCGCTTCACTTCGAGCTAGGCGCGCTGCTCGAGGACGAGACGCGCGACGCCGCCGCCGCGGTCAAGGAGTACCTGCGCGCCTTCAACGCCGACGCAGCCTTCCACCCGCCACTCTCGGCGCTCCTGCGCATCTTCGAGCGACGTCGCTCGGCCAAGAACCTCGGCCGCCTGTACGACGCACAGCGCAAGGCCGCGGGCACGCCCAGGCAGCAGGCCGAGGCCGCCGTCGATCGCGGCGTGATGGCCGAGGACATCGAGAACGCGGACGCGCTCGGGCATTTCGCCGAGGCCCTCGAAGCGGATCCCGCCTCGCCCCTGGCCGCGTTGATGCTCGAGCGCAGCGCACGAGCCAGCGGCCACGCGGACCTGACCCTCGAGGCCGTGCTCAAGCGGGCCGAGAGCAGCCGGAGCGCCGTGCTGCGCGGGCTCTTGCTCACGGAGATCGGGCGCGCCCGCGAAGCCGATGGAGACATCGACGGTGCGCTCGAGGTGCTGCAGCGAGCGATCACCGGCGAAGGCGCTCAGTTTCGCGCCTTGAGCGCGCTCGAGGGCATCGCCCGCAAGCACGGTCGGCACGCGGCCCGCGCCGCCGCCCTCGAAGGAGAGGCTGCCCTCGCGGGAGCCGCCGCGCGAGGAGAAGGACAGGACTCCGGTTCGGGCGCGTTCTCCGTCAAGCGCTTCGCGGATCAGCGCCGCGCCGCGCGAGCCGCCATCAGCGCGGAGTACGAAGCCGCGCGCCTGCGACTCGAAGTGCTCGACGATCCCGCGGGCGCCGAAGCGGCTCTGGCCCGCGCCCAGGCCTTCGCCCCGGAAGACAGCCTGCTCGGGAGCCTGCGGCAAGCCGCGGCCCAGCAAGCCGGTGACGTCGAGGGTGCGCGCGCGCAGGCCGAGCGCGTCCTCGCACGCGTCCAGTCCGGCCCCGCGGCCGCCCGCATGGAGTTCCGACGCGCCGAGATCGCCCGCATGGGGGGCGACGACGAAGGCGCACGCGAAGCACTCGTGGCGGCGATCGCCGCCGATCCGAACTCGGTGGTGCCCGACGCCGTGCTCGACGATCTGCGCGCGAGCGCGGGGCTCCACGAGCAGCGCCTCGACCGGCTCGAAGCGCTGCTCGAAGGACTCGTGGGCGGCGCGCGCGGACAGGCGGCGCTGCGAGCGGCCCAGATCGCGGCAGAGCACCGGACGGACGACGCGGGCCGCGCCCGGGCGGCGAAGCTCTACCGTGCAGCAGCCAAGGATCTGCCGCGGCCGAGCGTCGCGCTGCGTGAGCTGCTGGGTGTGGCCGAGCGCGCGGGCGATCGCGAGCTCTGCCGTGAAGCGTTGCAGGGCTTGTTGGCGCTCGACCTCGACGACGAAGAGCGCGCCACCATGGCGCGACGCTTAGTCGAAGTGTCGGAGACGACGCTCGGTGACGACGCGGGCCGCGCTTGCCTCGATCCCTTCGTGGCGGATGCCTTCGGCGAGCACCCCTTGCACATGCGCTGGGCGCCCCAGGCGGCTCGGCTGCGTGCGGCGCTGGCGGGAGACCTGCCGCGACTCGCGGAGGCGCATCGCGCGCTGGCGGAGCACGCCGAGGACGCCGCGGAGCAAGCAGCGCATCTATGCGCGGCCGGGCGCGCGCTGGCTCGCGCGGGCGATGAGTCGAGCGTCGACCGCGCCATCCAGTTGCTGCGACGTGCCCTCGATCGCGTCCCGGGCCATCCCTACGCGCTCGCGCTCCTGGAGGAGCTGCACCGCTCGCGCGGCGACGCCGAGGAGGTGGTCAGTCTCCTGCGTGAAGCGGCGCAGAACCAGCAGGACTCCCGTCAGGCCGAGCTCTCGCTCTTGATGGCCGGCGCCGCCGCCGAGGCCGCTGGAGACGCCGCTTCGGCCGCGCAGGCCTACGAGGAGGCCGCCGACCGCGACCCCGAGGCGCGGGCCCCGCTGCTCTCCCTTCATCGCCTCGGCCAGCGTCAGCACGACCAGGGCCTCACCCTGCGCGCCCTCGAGGGCCTGTCGGAGCTGGAGTTGGCCGGCGACGCGCCTGGCGTCGCGACTCTGTCGCTCGGCGAGCACTACGATCTCGTCGGCGGCAAATCCGCGCTGGCGGAGGGCCCGCTTCAGGCGGCGCTGTCGGGGGGCGAGGTGGGCGCCGCGGCGGCCCTCGGCCTCTTGCTGCTGCCGGAGAACGAACTCGATCCCGGGACGCGCCTCGCGGCCACGGAGCGCTTGCTCGAGCTCTGCCCCGAAGACGCCGTGTGGATCCTGCGCGAACAGGCGGGCACGGCCATGGCCGGCGCGCATGATCCCGCAGCCGCGGACGAGAGCCTGCGCGTCCTGGCGGAGCACGACAAAGCGGCGGACTTCGTCGACGTGGCCCGCCTCGCTCGCTACGTCGGCGATGCCCAGCAGGCTCCCATGCGTGCCCAGGCGCTGGCACGGCTGGCGCGCGGCACGCCTGGCGACGCCGGTGTCGAGCTGACGCTTCATGCCATCCGCGCGGCGCTCATGAGCGGCTCCGAGGACGCGGAAGACGACGCCTTCATGAGCGCCCAGGAGTTGGCCGGGGACGCTGCCGGAAGCCTCGCCGCCGCCTACGGTCTGGACGAGACCCTGTTCGACGTGGAGGACGCGGCGAGCATGGCCGACGCAGCGCGCGCACACTTCGAGCACGCCGACGGGCTGTTCGTGGCCGACGCGCGCGCCGCCGCCGGGCGCGCGTTGGGCGCCGCCGGCAGCGCACGCGAAGCATGCGCCCTGCTCGAGGAAGCCCTGAAGGCGGACGCCGACGACCTCGCGAGCGTCGAAGCTCTGCGCGTCGCCGCGCGAGAGGCCGGAGACTTCGCGCGGGTGAGCTGGGCCGCCGAGCGCTTGGCCAACGAGGTCCGCGGCGAGCTCCGCGCGCGTCTCTTGGAAGAAGCGGCCGCGGTCGTGATGGATCACGAAGAAGACGACGTCCGCGCCGAGGAGCTCTTGCGCGCGGCGCTGGCCACGGATTCGACCAGTCGGCTCGCCTATGGCCGACTGCGCGATCTGCTGGCCGAGCGCGGCGACACTTCCGGCCTGCTGGAGCTGACGTCGGCCCGCGTGGATCTGATCGACGACTCGGAGGAGCTGGTAAAGCTCTTCTACGAGCAGGCTCGACTGCTGCGCGCCGCGGGGGATCTGACCGGCGCCCTCGAGTCGCTCGAGAACCTCGACATGCTGAACGAAGAGCACGAGGGAGCCATCGCCCTCGGCGTCGAGATCCAGGTCGCGCGCGAAGACTACCGAGGGGCGGTCGAGAGCCTGGACCGCCTCGCGGCCTGCGACGTGCCCGACTCCCAGAAGCGCCTGGTGCGGCTGGGCGCCGCGGACTTCTTGGCCAAGCGCCTGGGAGACCCCGAAGGTGCGCTCGACAGGCTCGAGGCCGTGCTCGAGCTAGGCCCGGGAGACACCGCGCTCTTCGAGCGCATGGCGCGCATCGCCGAAGACGCCGGGCTCTTCGCGCGTGCGGCCGAAGCCCTCGATCGCGCCGCCAGCGCGTCCGAAGGACCGGCTCGCGCGGCCCACCACGTACGCGCCGGCAAGCTGCGCGCCGAGCACGGGGATCGCGCCGGCGGCATCACCTCCCTGCGGCGCGCGCTGACCGTGTCGCCGACGGACCTCGAGGCCGCGTCGGAGCTGGCCGATCTGCTGGTCGATCCGGAGGAGCGCCGCGTCATGGCCGCCTCCTTCGAGCAGGCCACGCGCGCGCGCATCGACCGTGACGGTTGCACGGCTCAGACCCTGACCGCCCTGCGTCGCTCCGCCGTGTGGCGATCCGAGCGGGACCTCGAATACCTGACGCTCTCGGCGCTAGGCGCGCTCGGTCTGGCGACGGCGGAGCAGGCCCAGGCTCACGAGGATCGCACGGAGATCATGAGCCGGAGCCGCGTCACGGGGAAGCTCGACGACGCTGCCTTGGACCGCCTTCGCCCGCGCCCTGCGTCGGGCCCGGAGGCGCAATTCGTCCAGGCCTGCTTCCCCGCGGTGGCGAAGACGACGGGCCTCGAGCCGAGCGCCCTCGGCGTCGGCAAGGGCGACCTCTGGCCGGCCAAGAAGCCGAGCTCCCTGCGCGACGAGCTCGAGGGCATTGGTGAGATGTTCGGGCTCGAGCCCGGAGGGCTCTACGTCGGAGGCCCCAACAGCGGCGGCCTCGCGCTGGTGCCTGGCAAACAGAACCGCGCCACCTGGATCGTGGGCGCCGGTCTGGCGTCACCGTTGACTCGAGCACATCGCTTCGAGGCGGCGCGCCTGTGCCTTGGGCTGCACGACTCGACCTTGCCGCTGGTGATGCGCCAGGCCGAGGACGCGGCCACCCTGCTCTATGCTGCGGCCAGCGCAGCCCAAGCGCCGCTGGCGGCTGGCTCCGCGCGCTCGGGCATGGGCGAGTGGGCGAGCGCGCTCGGCAAGGCCATCGGCTGGCTCGAGCGCCGCGCTTTGGCGGACGCGGCCAACGCCTTGCCGGATGGCGGAGGGGGTCTGCCGCGTTTCTGCGCGGACGCGCGGCTGACGTCTCTGCGCGCCGGCCTCACCGTCTCGACGGGGCTCGAGGACGCACTGAGCCACGTGCTCGGCGCCTCGCCCACCCTCGCGAGCGTCATGGCGAATGTCGAGGCGCGGGATCTCCTGATGTTCTGGATCTCTGATACGCACGTGGCCCTGCGCCGCGAATTGGGTCTGTCCAAGTGAGCGACGACGACAAGAAGGTTCCGGGCCCAGGCGACCCCCTCGATCTCGACCTCGAGGCCGCGCTGGACCAATGGGAGAGCGACTTCGACGGCGGCGACGCCGTGCGCTCGGAGGCCGCGCCGCTGCCGCAGACCGGCGCCATGGCTCCGCCCGCGCCCCCGCCGCCTCCCGTGCCGTCGGCCCATCGGCCGAAGCAGCCGCTCTACCGTCCACCCGATCCAGCCGACTTCACGAACCGCGACGCCACACGCCGAGGATCCGCGGACCTGGATGACTTCTCGATCGACTTCGACGACGACGAAGACGCCACGCGCATCGGGGAGATCCCCGCGGACCTGATGGCCTCGCTGCGCCAGGGCCTCGACGGGGCGGACACACCCACGCGACCACCACCGGCGGCGTCCGAAGCGCCGGCCGTCGACGCCTCGGCGGGAGACGCGGACCTCGAGCTCGACGATCTCTTCGACGGCTGGGAAGAGGGCGAGAACGAGACGCGCCACATCACGCCCATCCCGAGCGTCCCGTCGCGCCCGCCCGCGCCGATGCCCGCGCCCGCGCCCGCCGCCATGGCGCCGCGCGCGCCGATCCGAGGCGATGAGCCCACGGCCCAGCTCAGCGTCGAGCAGGCCGAGGCCGCGCCGCTGCTCGAGGACGAGGACTTCGCAGACTTCGACGACCTCTTCCAGAAGCCCGAGCCACAGCCCGAGCCACAGGCCGTGCACGACGCGGCCACGCCGCCCCACGGCACGCCGACGGACGAGCTCGAGGACCCAAGCGAGGACGAGGAAGACGGCCCGCCGGCGCCCATGCCGCCGACGCCCCGCGCGATCGGCGGGCGTCAATCGCTGGCCGGTCTGCGCCCCCGCAGCCACGCCGCGGGCGAGGCCCCCGCACCTCACGCGGTCCCGGCACCCGCACCAGCAGCCACCAAGGGCGAGGTCTTCACCCAGCGCCGGACGGAGCCGCCGCCCGCCGCGAAGCGAGCCGCCACGTCGCACGCCGACCCGGTGCCGCCATCCGTCGAAGCGCCAGCAGCGACGAGAGACGCCAAGGCGGAGCTCGGCGTCGACGATGACATGGATGCGTTCCTCGCCGGTGGGGACGACGACGAGCCGAGCTTCGAGCTCGGCGGTGACGACGAAGCCGCGCTCACCGTGGGCGCTGACGACGACGAGCCGAGCTTCGAGCTCGGCGGTGACGACGAAGCCGCGCTCACCGTGGGCGCTGACGACGACGAGCCGAGCTTCGAGCTCGGCGCTGACGACGACGAGCCGAGCTTCGAGCTCGGCGGTGACGACGAAGCCGCGCTCACCGTGGGCGCTGACGACGACGAGCCGAGCTTCGAGCTTGGCCGCGACGACAAAGCCACGCTCACCGTGGGCGCTGACGACGACGAGCCGAGCTTCGAGCCTGGCGGAGACGACGACGACCTCGAGGGCGACGACGACATGCTCGACGTCGGCGACGACGAGCCCGCCGCTGGCGCCGACCGCGGCGCGAGCGCGGCCGCCCGCACGGTGCGAAACCGCAAGCCCCGCACGGAGCATTTCCCCCTGGTGGGTCGCGGAGCGGACGCCCTGGTTGCGCGGCGAACTCTGTTGTCGCAGCTCGCCGAGGGGCGTCAGGGTGCGGCCGCAGCGCGCCTCCACGTGGCCGCGGCCGAGCTGGCCGCCCGCGCTGGAGACGGCGACGGGGCGCTCGAACTCTACCAGGACGCATACGCCGCAGACCCTCGCAACGCCGTGGCCTTGCGAGCGCTTCGGTGCGCCGCCCTCGCGCGCAAGGACTACGCCGCCGCCGCCGAGTTGCTCGCAGCGGAAGCGCAGCTGGCCACGAACAAACACGAGAAGGCCTTCTCGCTCACCCTCCTGGCCGAGCTCTTCCTCACGCAGCTCGCCGATCCCGAGGGCGCCCTGACCCAAGCCCGCCGGGCGAGCATGGCGCAGAAGGAATCGCCCGTCGCGCGGCTGATCGCCGCCGAGGCCGCCCTCGCTCTCGATCGACGGCCCGAGGCCATGACCGAGCTGGCGAAGCTGGCCGAGGTCTGGGAGCACCCCGGCGCCAAGGCGACGCTGTACGCCACCGTCGCGCGCGACACCGAGCGACGCCTCGGACCCGCGCGCGCGGCCGAGGCCTACGCCGCGGCCCAAGCCGCACTGACCTCCTCCACCCTCGACGGCTCCGAATTCGACCGCATGCAGCTAGACGTCGGCCTCGGCGTCCATCGCAGCGCGCGGGCCTCCCAGGACGCGGCGGGGCTGGCCTCCTCGCTGCCCGCGCTGGCCAACACGGCGCGCTCGGCGCCCTTGGCCGAGGGCTTGGTGCGCGCCGGGGCGCTCGCCGCCTTCCACGTCTCGGACGACCGCGCGCGGGCGCTGACCTTGCTCGAAGGTAGCCAATCGGCGCTCGGACTGCGCACACGCGCGGACATCGCCGCCGACGCAGGCGATCTGCACGCACTGCGCGACGCCCTCGGTGGATGGGCGGACGCGGCCGGCGGGAGCGAACGCGCGGAGGCGCTGCTGCGCCTGGCCGAGCTGGAGGCGGAGCGAGGCGACATCGACGCGGCCGAGGAGGCCCTCGCCGCAGCCGCGCGGGCGGACGACACGCTGGGGCTCCTCCCCGTCGTGCGCGAGCTGCTCGCGCGTCGTTCGGGCGACGCCTCGCGCTTGGCCCAGGCCGTGGAGAGCGGGACCAGCGGCGGTCACCTCGCCAGCGCGGCCACCCTGGCGCGCGACCTCGGCGCGGCGGAGCAGGAACGCACGTTGCTGACTCACGCGGCGGTGGCGGGCGAAGCGCCCACGGCGGTCGCGGCCCTGATGATGGACGCGGCGGCCGGCTTCGCGGACCTCGACACGGTCGACCAGGTCCTCGGCGGCGTCATCGACCGAGCGAGCGCCGATTCGCGCCTCGGACCGCTGCTCGCGCGCGTCAGCTTGGCGCTCGCGCGCGGAGCCGAAGAGCAGGCGCGGACCTGGCTCGAGGAGGCCTCGGAGCGCGCTCCCGGAGACGCGCGCGTGCTGCGCCCACTGGGACGACTCGCGCCCGAGGACATGCCGCTGAAGGAAGCCGGACGCTGGCTCGAAGAGGCCGCGACCACCGACGGCGAGCGCTCCGCCTTCTGCGCCGTGCGCGCAGCACGCGTGGTGGCACAGACGGGGGGCGATCCCACGGGCCCGCTGCGACGCGCCCTGGACGCCGACCCCGATTACCTGCCGGCGCTCTGGGCGCTGCTCGCGCGCAGCCTGATGCGAGGCGACGTGGAGAGCTCCGCGGCCCTGCATCTCGAAGCGGCGGAGCACGCGCTCGACCCGCGTGAAGTCGCGCTCGCGCTGACGCGTGCCGCGCTGCTGCGGTCCGGGGACGACCCGGCAGACGCCGCCGCCCTGATCGCGCGAGCCCGAACCACACGCCCAGGAGACGGCCTGCTCGACGAGCTCGCGCTGCGCCTCTCCGACCCGAAAGACTCGGCCACGCGTGCCCAGATCCTGGAGGCACGCCTGCTCCATGCTCCGCCCGAGGAGAAGCGGGACGCGCGCCTGAACCTGGCCCACGCGCTGGAAGGCGCGAGCGGCTGGGGTCGCGCGGCGGAGCTCTATCGCGCCGTGCTCGCCCAGGATCCAGGCGACGCCATCGCCGTAGCCGCGGTCGACCGCGCGGAGCTGGCCGCCGGCGAGGGTGCGCGCGTCGCGGGCCGCCTCTTCGACGCCGTCCGCGCCGCCGAGACGGACGACGAACGCGTGCGCGCCTTGGCCATCATGGCGGATCACGACCTGTACGAGCGCCACGACGCCTCGAGCGCCATGCTCTCCCTCGAGTCGATCCTCGAGGTCGCGCCGGGCCACTTGCCCAGCCTGCGCAGCCTGGAGCGCCACTACATGGATGGCGCGCGCAACGACGACCTGCGCCGAGTGGAAGAGCTGCTCGCCCAGCACGTGGACGCCGAGCTACGACCGAACCACGGCGAGGCGCAGGCCCCCGAGGGCGAAGCGCAGGCCGCCGAGGGCGCGGCACAGGCCGCCGAGGGCGCGGCACAGGCCACGGACGACGCCGCCGCCCACGCGCGGCTCGCGGCCCGACTCCGGCTCGCGAGCGAGGACGCCACGGCCGACGCGGCCGACGAGTGGTTGGTGCGCGTCGGAGACGCGGCGCTGGGAGACGGCTGGATGAGGCGCGAACGCCTCGCCATCGCGCGCGGGGGTTCGGACCACGCCGAGGCGACGCGCGTGCTGATGGCGATGGCGGCGCGAGCCACGACGGCTCTGCAGCGCACGGCCCTCGTCCTACGCGCAGCGGAGGCGCAGGCACGGGCGACGGGCCCCGCAGACGCGGCCGCGCTCTTGATGGACGCCGATGGCCAGGCGCATCCGAATCTGCTCGAACAGCGCGCGAGCTATCGCGCGGCGGCCGAGGACGCCGAGGGAGCCGCCGCCGATCTCCTGGCAGCGGCCGAGGCGGCGCTCGACGACAACCACCGCACGAGCTTGCTCTATCGTGCGGGCCTGCTCTTCGAGGAGCCCCTGGCTTCGCCCGATCGCGCGCTCGAGGCCTACACCAAGGCGAGCGAACTCCACGTCGGTTACCGCGATCTCTTCGACCGCAGTCGGCGGCTGCTCGAGGCCGCGAACGACACGGCCGGGCTCTCCCGTCTGCTCGATCGGCGCCTCGCTCACGGCGGCGAGACGCCCGTGTTGGTGGAGCTCTATCTGGCCCGTGCCGAGCTGGCGGAGGGACTGGGCGACAGCGAGGGCGCCCGCGAAGCCCTGCGCAGCGCGCTGGCCCTGGCGCCGGACCACGCCGACGCCCTGAAGCGCCTGGGCCATCTCTGCCTCGAAGCGAGCGACTGGCCACATGCCGCGGAAGCTCTGATCCGTCTGGCTCGCCTGCGCCAAGATCGCGAAGAGCTGCGCTTCATCTTCTTCACTCTGGGCGACATCTACGACCGCCACACGCCCGATCCCAAGCGCGCCCGCGCGGCCTTCGAACGCGTGCTGAAGCTCGCCCCCGACGACCTCGAGGCCATGCACAGGCTCGCCACGATCCACCGCGGCTCGGGCAACCTCCCCGACGCCGTCGAGGTGTTGACGCGGCTGATCAAGCGCGAGCTCGATCCCGACGAGAGCCGACGCCACAGGCTCGTGCTCGCGAGCGTCTTCGAGGAGATGGGCGATCTGCGCCGCGCCGAGTCCGTGCTGGAGCAGACGCGCCGCAACGCCCCGACGGAGATCGAGGTCCTGAGCGCACAGGCGGACTTCTATCAGCGACAGGGAGCCGCCTCCGCCCTCTCGATGCACCTCAACCGCGCCATCGACGATTTCCGGCGCGCCATCGACGAAGATCCGAGCGACGCCCACGCCTGGCCAGGCTTGGCCCATGTGTTGAAGTCACGAGGACGCGAGGACGCAGCCCGCTGCGTCGCCTCCGCCGCCACCGCGCTGGGCATCACCGACGTGATGATGTCGCCGCTGGTGGACGCGCGCGGCGCGATCCCCGGCGCGGGACAAGCGGCGGCCCATCCTGATCTCGACTCGGTGCTGAGCCCCGTGAGGCTCACGGGTGCGCTGCGTCAGGTCTTCAAGGCGGCCGGCCCCGCCTTCGACAAGGTGCTGCCCCTCGACACCCGCGCCCTCGGAGCGAGTAAGGCCTCGGGACGCGAGCCGCTGCGCGCCGAGGTGCAACGCGTGGGCGCGATGTTCGGCGTGAGCGACGTGCAGCTGTTGATCAGCGAGCGCCTGCCGACGGCCTGTCTGCCGGTCTCGGGCAGCCCCATCACCCTTGTCATCGGCAGCCAGCTGGCGCAGCACACGACGCCCGAAGGCCGCATCTTCCTCTTCGCGCGAGCGCTGAAGATCGCCAACGACCACCTGGCGCTCGCCGTGCGGACCAGCCCCGGGGAGCTCGCGCTGCTGCTCGGTGGCCTGCTGCGCGGATACGATCCCGACTACACGCCCGCGGCGGAGCTCGATTCGGCGAAGCTCGACGACATGGCGCGCCGGGTGCACAAGGCCATCGGTCGCCGAGGCCGTGACGACCTGATGCCCCTCGCGCTCGAGATGAACGGCACCCAGGGCTACGACCCCTTGCGCGTGGGCACGGCGGCGGCCGAGCTCGGGGATCGCGTCGCCCTGGTCGCGACGGGCGACACACCGGCGGCTTTCCGCGCGCTGCTCTCCCTCTCGGGCATGCACCTCCACGACAGCGACGGCGTGCAAGCGCGCCTCGCCGCCTTGCGCCAGAGCGAAGAGGCCTTCGCCCTACTCTCCTTCGCCATCTCGGACGCCTACTTCGAGGCGCGACATCGCGTCGGTGCGGACCGACGTTAGGGTCGCTGATGCGCATCGCTGCGTCGCCAGAGTGGGAGTCGCTGTCGAGCCTCGATGGGCCGACGCTGCAGCGCGCTAGCCGCGCAGCCAGAGACCTCGTCGCTCGCGTCGAAGGCGGGACCTCGACACCATGAGGTTGGGCGTGCTCGGCAGCGCGAAGGGTGCCGACGCCCAGACGGTGCTGGACGCCGTCGAGCTCTTGGCCGGCGACCTCTCCGTGGATCGCGTGATCTACCTGGGTGAGGACAACGCTCTGGAGGACGCGGCCTGGACGCGCGCCGAGCAGCTCGGCAACCCCGCCTCGCTGGCGACGGCCTTCCTCGATCGCGCGGCGGAGCTCGCCGTGACGGGCGATGCGCGGGCGCTGGAGGGGCTGCTCGAGGTGGACCGGGAGCTTCAGCATTTGGCCGAGGTGCTACGCATCCCCAAGGCCCCGAATCGCGCCATCGAGCTGCTCGAGGATCGCATCGTGCTCTTCATCGCGGACAAGGGCACCTTGACCGAAGAGGACATCGCCAACGCCCACGTGGTCGTCTACGGAGGCGCGAAGGAGATGGCCCACGCGCGCTTCGGCACGCGCTCCTTCTTCACGCCGGGCGGTCTCTCGGGCAACCGCGTCGGCGTGCTCGAGGTGGAGGGCGACGGCCGCATCGTGATCTCGGCCTACGCCATCTCGGGGGAACCCGTGCTGCGCGAGGTCGCCGCGGGACGCACGACGAAGATCACGGTCTCGGGATGACCCGCAGCACGCTCGGCGTCTTCGGGGGCAGCTTCGATCCACCCCACGTCGGCCACCTGCTGGCCGCGAGCTTCGCCCTCGCCACCGAGCCCCTCGACGCCTTGGCCATCTTTCCGAGCGCGCATCACCCGCTGGGCAAGGAGCCCAAGGCCAGCTTCGAGATGCGCGTTGCGATGTGCCGCGCGACCTTCGCGGATCTGGATCGCGCGCGCGTGGACACGCTCGAGGACGAGCTCGGCGGCGAAGGCTACACGCTGACGCTCCTGCACGAGCTCCGGCGCCGCGAACCCGAGCGACTGCTGCGCCTGATCGTGGGTCAGGACATCATGCATCAGGTCGCGCGCTGGCATGCCTGGGACGAGGTCGCGCGCCTGGCTCCGCCCCTCGTGATCGGACGGCGCGGCAGCGACACCGTCGGGCCGAGCATGGTGCAGATGCCCGAGGTGAGTTCGAGCGACATCCGCCGACGCCTGGCCGCAGGCGAGTCAGTCGAGGGCTTGCTCCACCGGGACGTGATCGCGCTCCTGGCCAAGGACAACCCCTACACGAGTGAGCGCCCATGAGCGCCGCGCCCGGCGGCGAAGGCTGGGTGCTCGTGCTCGGTCGCGGCAAGGTCGGGCATGGTCTCAGTCACGCGCTGAAGGCGGCGGGCGTGCCCACTCGGCTGCGCAGCGCCCGACACGTTCGCGCAGTCGATCTCGCAGGCGCCTGGGTGGCCGTGCTCGCGGTACCGGACGCGGCCATCCTCGAGACCAGCGCGCGCGTCGCGCCACAGCTCCGTCTCCATGTGCCGCTGCTCCATTGCGCGGGCGGACAAGCTGCGACCCTGGCTCAGGCGGTGTCCTCGGGTCACCCCGTGGGCGCGATGCATCCGCTCGTCTCCTTCGCGGACGCCAAGCACCCACCGACCCTGGTCGGCACCTCGTTCGTGATCGCGGGAGACGCTCCGGCAAGCGCTGCAGCCAAGCGCTTGGCCCACGCGGTCGGCGCCCTGAGCGTCGTGCGTGCGCTGCACGGACCGGCCTATCACGCCGCCGCTGCTCTGGTCGCCAACGGCGCGACCGCCCTGGCCGCGCTCGGCATCGAGCTGCTCGAGGCGCTCGACGTGCCGCCCCGAGACGCCGCGCGCGCCATGGGTGCGCTCCTGCGCAGCGTGGGAGAGAACGTCGAACGCCTGGGCTTGCCCAGGGCTCTGACCGGACCCGTGGCGCGTGGCGACGTGAAGAGCGTCAGCGCCCACCGCCGGGCCCTCGCCGCGCACTCACGAGTGCTGGCGGCCTACGACGCTGTCGCTCCGTCGATCCTCGACGTGGCAGTGGCTGCAGGCCTGGCGCCCGAGCGCGCGCGCGCCCTGAGGCGTGTCATCCGTGCGCGAGGAGCCGGACGAGACCAAAGCTGAGGGCGCCGACCACCAGCGCGGCCAGAGCCAAGCGCACGTAGAAGCCCATGGACGATGCGCGGGACGGCGGCGGCGGAGCCTTGCTCGTGACCCTGGCGCGACGCGCCACCCGGGCGGCTTCGAGCCGATGCTCCCCGCTCTCGAGGGCCATCATCTGCGCACCCGAGAGGGAACCCGTCACCTCGTCGAAGCGCTCGTCCTGCGCCAACGCCTCCGCCACGGAGAAGGAATCGCTAGGCGTCGCCGTGGACGGCCGGGAGCGGGTCTTGGAGGACGACGGCGGCGGGGGCTCGACTGCCCTGGATGGCGTGTTGCGCTCGGCCTTGGCAGCGACCGCGGGCGGCGTGGGCAGGGGCGCTTCCTGCGCGGCGGGCAGGGCGGCGGGGATGTCGCTCTGGCCGCTGCCCGTGAGCTTCTGGGCCGCCTCTTCGCGCTGGCGGCGAATGGTCAGGATGGACTCGCTGAAATGCCCTTCGAGGAAGCGCCCAAAGCGCAGCGGCGAGGCCATCAGCTCGACCTCGGAGGCCCACGCCTCGAGCTCGTCGAGCGCCTCCTGCGCGGTGGCGTAGCGATAGCGTCGGTTCGGCTCCGTCATGCGGATCAACACGCGCGTGAGGCGGTCCGCCAGGGGCAAGCCGCGGTCGGGCAGCGGCGGGACCTGACCGGCCTTGGCCTGCGCCAGCATCTCCTCTTCCGTGCCTCGGTAGAGCCGCCTGCCCGCGCACAGCTCCCAGAGCAGGATGCCGGCCGCGAACACGTCCGCGCGTGCGTCGATCTCCTCGCCGCGGGCGTGCTCGGGCGACATATAGGCCGCCTTGCCCACGACCTGGCCGCCCTGCGCAGGCTCCCCCTCGGCGCGTGGCAGGCGCAGCGCTCGGGCGATGCCGAAGTCGCAGATCTTCACCTCGCCCTCGAAGGAGACGAGCACGTTCGAAGGCGACACGTCGCGATGCACCAGACCGAGCCGCTCGCCCTCGGCGTTGCGTGCGCGGTGGGCGTAGTCGAGTCCACGCAGCAGCTCGCGCACGATCAGGATGGCGAACTCGGCGGGCAGCGGGATGCGCGCGCGGCTGAGGTTCTTCAAGAGCTGGTTGAGGTCGAAACCCTCGACGTACTCCATGGCGATGAAGAGCCGCTCGTCCTCGCGCCCGAGGTCGATGACCTGCACCACGTTGGCGTGGTTGAGCTGGGCTGCGAGCTTGGCCTCGGAGACGAGCATCTCGCCGAAACGCGCGTCGGCGGAGAGGTGGGGCAGCACTTGCTTCAGCACCACCAGCCGAGCGCCACCGAGCCCCGTCCTGGCGCGAGCCAGGAAGATGTCCGCCATGCCACCGCGACCGATGTGGTCGAAGAGCACGTAGCGGCCGAAGGCGCGCGGCAGAGACGGCGCTTCGGTGCTGAGTTCGGCGGACATCGCAGGGTTGTAGGCAGCCACCCCAGAAGGTGCAAGACGCAGCGGTGTCACTCGGCGGCGTCGGCCTGGAAGGGCTCGAGGCGGATCTCGGCGCCGCGCCCCCGGACCACCAGGGGCTCGCCTCGACGGTGTTCGCCCGCGAGCAGGCCGCGAGCCAGGGCCGCCTCGACCAGGCGACCGACGACGCGGCGCATGGGGCGCGCGCCGAGCTCGGGATCGAAACCGCCCGCCTCGATCAAGGCGTCGATGGCGCTCTCTTCGACCACGAGGGGGATGTCGTGCTCGCGCTCGAGGGTGAGGCCCACGCCGTGCAACATGCGGCGCGCGATCTCGGCCACGTCGTCGCGTGTCAGTGGCCCGAAGACGAGCGGCTCGTCGATGCGGTTGTAGAGCTCCGGCGGCAACGCGCGCCGGGCGGCGGCGATCACGTCGTCGCTCGAAGGAGCGCTCGAGCTCGCACCACCGAAACCGATGGGGGCCGCGCGCCGGGGTACGCCGAGGTTCGAGGTCATGACGATGACGGTGTTGCGGAAGTCGACCGTGCGACCTCGTCCATCCGTCATGCGGCCTTCGTCGAGCAGCGGCAGCAGCGCGAGCAGCACCTCGGGGTGGGCCTTCTCCATCTCGTCGAGCAGCAGGAGCTGATAGGGGCGGCGACGCACGGCCTCGGTGAGCAGGCCGCCGCGATCGTGGCCCACGTAGCCGGGCGGGGCGCCGAGCAGACGCGAGACGGCGTGGGATTCGCTCAGCTCGCTCATGTCCACGCGGGTCATGCCGCTGCCGGGGAAGAAGGTGTCGGCGATGGCCTTGGCCGTCTCCGTCTTGCCCACGCCGGTGGGCCCGAGGAAGAGGAAGGTCGCCAAGGGTCGCGCGCCGTGGAAACCCGCCGCGCCCTTGCGCAGCGCGTCCGAGACGCGTCCGAGGATGGCGTCGTGACCGACGATGCGAGTCGCGAGCGTCTCTTCGAGCTCGATCAGGCGATCCGAGTCGTCACGCAAGAGACGCTCGACGGGCACGCGGCTGCGCTCGGCGACCACGCTCGCCACCGCCGCCGCGTCGACCACATCGCCTCCGCGACGACGCACGCGCGCGGCCGCGAGATCCAGGGTCGCGACGGCCTTGTCGGGCAGGTGACGCTCGGGCATGTAGCGCGCGGAGAGCTCCACCGCGGCGCGCAGTGCGGCAGGGTGAAACGCCGTGCAGTGGTAGCGCTCGTAGCGGGGCGCGAGCCCCTTCAGGATCGCCAACGCGACCTCCTGGGAGGGCTCCTCGACGTGCACGGGCGAGAAGCGCCGCGCCAGCGCCGGATCGCGCGCGATGTACTTGTCGTACTCGTCCTGCGTGGTCGCGCCCAGGACGGGCAGCTCGCCGCGCGCCAGGCTGGCCTTGAGTTCGTGCGCGAGATCATCCGGGCCCTCGCCGCCACCGACGACCGCGTGCAGCTCATCGATGAAGAGCAGGATCTTGCCGTCGGCCAAGGCCACCTCGGCGCGCAGCTTCTTCATGCGCTCCGACAGAGCGCCGCGCACGCCCGTGCCCGAGACCAGGGCGCCCGCCGTGAGCTCCACCAGGTGGGCGCCGTTCAGACCCGCCACGCCGACGCCACCATCGGCCAGGCGCTGAGCCACGGCCTCGGCCACGGCGGTCTTGCCCACGCCGGGCGCACCCACGAGCACCGGGTTGTTGGCGCGCCGACGCGAGAACACGTCGAGCACGGCGTCGACCTCGGCGTCGCGCCCGATCACGGGATCGAGCTCGCCCCGCAGCGCGCGCGCGGTGAGGTCCTCGCCTCGTGCGGCCAGGAAGGGGAAGCGCTCGGGATCGAGCCAGAAGCCCTGTTCGGGTGCGACCGCGGAGACCTGGGGTGCGGGCGTCGGCGCGCGCGTCGCGGGGGCGGCCGGTTCCTGCGCGGGGCCCGGAGGCTCCACCGACGGGATCGGGCTGGGCGGGAGAACGCTCTTGCGCGCCACCGTGGGCAGACGCCGCGCCGCCGGGCGATGGGCAGGAGGCCTCGCGGCCTGGGGCTTGTGCGTCATGCGGAAGCTGGCCGCCGCGATGGGCCTGCGCTTCGGCGCGGTCGCGCCCTCGCCCACCAGGGCCAGAGCGGCGTCTTGCACGCGCTCGGGGGAGATGCCGGCGTCCGAGAGGGCACGATGCGCGGCCGAGCGCGCGTCGCGCAGGATCGCGACCAGCAGATGCACGCCGGCCTCGTCTCCCGGGCGACGCGTGCGCGCGTCTCGTCCAGCGGACTCGGCAGCTCGCGTCAGAGCGCCCGCAGACTCGTGGGGAACGCGCGCCAGGGCAGCGAGCAGGCGCACCTCGTTCAGGCCGGATCGACCCAGCAGCTCCGAGCAAGTGCCCGGGGCCCGCAGCATCGCCAGCAGCAGATGGGCGGTCGTGGGCTCCTGACTGCGCCTGCGCGCCTCGCGCGAAGCCCGCGCCAACAACCCTTTCACGCCTCCACCAACCGCGGCCATCAGCTCCTCCAATTTGCTAGGGGGCTGTCCCCCCACCTGTATCGGCTGCGCGGTCGCACACCAAGTTTTCCGCGTGATCTTTTGTGGGTCCACGGGGATTGAATTTTACCCGTCCGTGCCGATTGAATGGGAGCGAGTCCGTCACGTCCCAAGGGAGGGTCGCGGTTCCCCCTGCACGGGGCGGCCGAATTCTGCTAGAAACGGCTCCCGAAGGTTGTCCATGCACCGAACTCCACAAAAGCTCCTGCCCCTGCTCTTCGTCGCGGCCTTTGCCCTCGTGGCCAGCGCCTTCTTGCTGAAGCCCGACGAATCCGAGGCGCAACGGGGGGGGCTGCGCGCGCGCATCTACCTGACGCAGGCTCGCATTCCGGCCGGTCTGACCGAGCAAGGGCTGATCCGCTTCGCCCGTGGCCACAGCGCCCGCTCGCTGCGCGAGGTGACGGGTCGTCCGATCCCGGAGCGGGAGTGGAAGGCCGAGATGGTCACCTCCTTCAACCGGCCGGTGGGCGATCTCGAGTTCCAGGTTTTGTTCTACGACCTCGAGGACGGCCCCCGGCGCTTCCTCGGGCCGCCCCTCGCGACCTTCGTGAACAACCGCGACGAGCGCACCTTCGTGCAGCACATTCGCCTGCGCCGCCCGCAGTTCAAGCCCAACCGGCACATGGAGATGGTCGTCACCGTCCATCGCCAAGAGATCGGCAGCACGCGCTTCGAGATCGTCGGTGAGCGCATCCACAACACGGGTGAGGTCAACTTCACGAACGACGGCACGGACTGAGCCGAGCGGCGCCCGCAGATGGAGATCGACGCATTGCTCGAGGGCGCGCGGGCTGGAACCTTCCCGCCCTGCGTCGTCTTGGTGGGAGACGAGAGCTTCCTCGCGAGCCGCGCCGTGGACGCTCTGCGCAAGGCCGTCGTCGGGGACGGGCCGCGGGGTTTCAACGAGGATCTGTTCGAAGGACGCGGCGCCAAGGCGGCGACCGTGGTGTCGGCGGCGCAGACGCTGCCGATGATGGCCAGCGCCCGGCTGGTGCTGCTGCGGCGCGTCGACCAGATGAGCCCGACGGATCAGGCGAGCATGGGCGAGTACTTGGCCTCCCCCTCCGAGTCGACCTGCCTCTTGATGACGGCGGAGAAGCTCGACGGCCGAGGCAAGCTGGCCAAGGCCGCCAAGAAGTCGAAGGCCTGGGTCGACGTGCGTCCCTTGAAGCATGGCGCCCTGCGCAGCTTCGCCCAGAACGAGGCGCGCGCTCGAGGCCACGCGCTCTTGGGCAACGGCGTGGAGGCGCTGCTGGACGCCCTAGGCGAAGATCTGGCCGCAATCGACGACGCCCTCGAGCGCCTCTCGCTCTTCGTGGGTCCCGGCGTGGCCATCGACGCCGAGGCCGTGCATGCCTGTGTCACCCGCGTCCGCGCCGACTCGATCTGGCTGCTGGTGGACGCCGTGGGGCTGAAGGAGCGCGACAAGGCGCTCGAGGCGGCGAGCTCGCTCCTGGCCGACCGACAACCGCCGCTGCGCATCCTGGCCATGTTGGCGCGGCAGCTGCGCATGGTCGCGCGCATGCGTCAGGCGCTGGCCGAGGGTCTCCGTGGCGCCGAAGCCGCCAAGCAGGCGGGCGCGCCGCCCTTCAAGGCCGGCGAGCTGGGCCGCGCCGCCCAACGCTTCCGCCTGGCGGATCTGGGCCGCGCCTTCGAGACGCTGGCGGAGGTCGACATGGCCCTTAAGGGCAGCCGCCGCCCGCCCGAGACGATCCTGCAAGAAGGCATCCTGCGCCTCACGCATCGCTAACGAGGGCGAGCGCCCTACTCCGTCCAGGGCAACGTCGCTTCGACGGGTTCGGCGGCGTCGGCGCGCTGGGTCTGGAAATGCAGCGTCGTCGGCGTCGGAAAGTCGACCTGTCCGGGGTAGACGTAGTCCCAGTCCGCCCAGTCGACCTGCTGCGCGCAGCCCCAAGGCCGCGATGCGCTCTAGGCCTGTTCGATACGCTAGGCCTGTTCGAGACCCTAGACCGCTTCGAAACCCTAGACCGCTTCGAAACCCTAGACCGCTTCGAAACCCTAGGCCGCTTCGAAACCCTAGGCCTCTTCGAGACCACTGACGCGCTGAGTGAGGCGCGAGATGTAGCGGGATCCCGTCTTGCGATGGAAGATGCCCTTGCTCACGGCCATGTCGATGCGACGAATCGCAGCCGGCAATGCGGCCTTGGCGGTGGCCATGTCTCCCGAGTCGATGGCGGCGCGCACGCGCTTCACCAGCGTCCGCACGTGGGAGCGGATGGTCTTGTTGCGCGCGGTGCGCTTGAAGGTCTGTCGGATCCGCTTCTTCGCGGACGCGTGATTGGCCACAGCAGTTCTCCAGGTATCGAGGCTCGCCGATGTAGCCCTGGGACAAGGGCCTGTCAAGGCAGTGCAGGCCGAGATCAGGCGGGTTCCGGGGCATGTGGGCGAGCGCGCCGTCCAGCGAGCCGACGCGATTGGACAAGATGGCTCGAGCCCAGGCGCTCTCGGAGTTCGACAGAACCTGACGCCGGACGGCGACCTCCTCGGGGGTCGCCGTCGACGCGTCGGGGATCAGAGGTGCCGGAAGTCCGCGAGCTCGAGGCCCGCGGCGGGCAAGTAGAGGCCGGCCGCGTAGTCCTTGACCATGCGGTCCGAGTTGAAGCGCCAGGCCAGGGTCGCGATCGACCGTCGCACGCGCGTCAGCCAGCGATGGGGCCGGCCGTGCTCGTCGCGATCGTAGTAGAGCGGCACGACCTCGTCTTCGAGCGTGTGCATCAGGTCCACCGCGTCGCGCGCGTCCTGCACGTTGGGGTCCATGTGCACGCCGCCCGTGCCGATGGAGAAGCCGTTCATCCCGTCGTAGGCCTCGGCCCACCAGCCGTCGGGGATGGAGCAGTTCAGGCCGCCATTCAACACGACCTTCTGCCCGCTGGTGCCGGACGCCTCCAGAGGTCGACGCGGGTTGTTGAGCCACACGTCCACGCCCGAGGCGAGCTGACGGCCCACGGCGATGTCGTAGCCCTCGAGCAGCACGACCTTGCCCAGGAAGCGCGGTTCCCGGGAGACCTGGAACACGCGCTGCAAGACCGCCTTGCCGCCGTCGTCCTTGGGATGGGCCTTGCCCGCGAAGATGAGCGTGAGCGGCCTCTCTGGATGGTTCACGAGCCGGTCGAGGCGATCGAGATCGTCGAGCACGAGCCCCGCGCGCTTGTAGGTCGCGAAGCGCCGGGCGAAGCCGATCAGGAGCCTGTCCGCGGCCAGCGCCGACTCCATCGCCTTGGCCACCGACTCGTCCTCGCCGCGTAGACGCGCGCGCTCGGGCGCGCGATGCCGCACGAAGCGGATCAGCTCCTCCTTCAGCGAGGTGCGTGCGGTCCACAGCGTGAGGTCCTCCACGCGCTCGATGGGCGCCCAGGTCGAGGGCTCCGCCTGCGCGCGACGCCAACCCAGAGGCAGGACCTCGTCGTAGACGCGGGACATGGCCGGTGCGAGCCAGGTCGGCAGATGCACGCCGTTGGTGATGTGACCGATGGGCACGTCCTGCTCGGGGCGACCCGGCCACAGGCAGGTCCACATCTTGCGGCTGACCTGGCCGTGCAGCGCCGACACGCCGTTGGCGCGATGGGAGAGCTTGAGCGCGAGCACGGTCATGCAGAAGGTCTCGTGGCCGTCGTCGGGCCGCACGCGGCCGAGGCCGAGCAGCTCGCGCTCCGAGATGCCCAGGGCGTCGCGCAGAGGCCCGAGCTGTTGCTCGACCAGGTCGGGCTCGAAGCGGTCGTGACCCGCGGGCACGGGCGTGTGCGTGGTGAAGACGGTGCGGCTCGCCACCTGGAAGCTGGCGTCGGCGAAGCTCCGGCCTTCACGCGCCATCAGCTCGCGCGTGGCCTCGAGCGGCGCGAACGCGCTGTGCCCCTCGTTGAGGTGGTAGACGCCGGGGCGGATGCCCATGGCGTGCAGAGCGCGCACGCCCCCCACGCCGAGCAAGAGCTCCTGCCGGGCGCGCATGTGACGATCCCCGCCGTACAGGCGCGCCGTCAGGCCGCGATCCTGCTCGTCGTTCTCCTCGACGTCCGAGTCGAGCAGGAAGAGGCGGATGCGTCCGACGTTGGCCTCCCAGACGCCCGCGTGCAGGATGCCCTCGCGGGTCGAGAGCTGGATGCGCAGCGGCTGGCCGGTGGAGTCGTGCACGAGCGAGAGCGGCTGCACCTCGGGATCCACCGTGGGGTAGGTCTCGTGCTGCCAGCCCGTGGCGTCGAAGTGCTGGGTGAAGTAGCCGCCCGCGTAGAGCAGACCGACCGCGACCAGAGGCAGGCCGAGATCCGAGGCGCTCTTCACGTGGTCGCCCGAGAGCACGCCGAGGCCACCCGAGTAGATGGGCAACGACTCGTGCAGACCGAATTCGGCGGAGAAGTAAGCCACGGGCCCGCCGGCCAACACGCCAGCGCGCGTGGGGCCCCAATCCGTGCGGCGCTCGAGGTAGTGCGCGTGCTCCAGCAGCAAGCGGTCGACGCGGGGGTGCAGATCGTGGGCGCGAGCGGCGGCGTCGAGCTCGGCGTCCGTGAGCGTCCCGAGCTGCGCCATCGGATCGTGTCCGCCGGACTCCCAACGTTCGGGGTCGAGGTCCCGGAAGACGCTCTGGGCCCCGAAGTCCCACGCCCAGGCGAGATTGCTGCCCAAGCGCTTGAGCTTGTCCCGAAGGTCGTTGTCGTCACTTTGCATGGCTGTCCCTTGGCTGAGAGTGGCCTGACTCGCAGAGCCTAGCCCCCGGGTCAAGGCCTCCCGGGAGAACGCGTTTCACCACGGACATGGATCGCAGACGTGTGCGCGTGCCGCCTTGCGCGTACGCTCCGGGCCGTGAATGTTCCCGACCCGCCGACGTAGAACACGGCGGAGCCGGGTGGCGGATGAACGTAGACCACAAGCGAGACATGCTCGACCGGCTCGCCCACTGGGTGACGGACGGCCGCGTGCGCGTGCTGACGGTGCTCGCGCTGCTCACGATCGTGCTGGCGACGCAGATCCCGGGCATCGAGATCGACTCGGCGCCCGAGAACCTACTGTCCTCCTTTGAGGGCAACGATCAGAGCGTGGCGGACGACTTCCATGCGGCCTTCGGCGACACCGACCGCGTGGTCGTGGTGCTGGTGCAGGCCGACGACATCCTGACCGAGACGCCCCTCGCCTACCTGCGCCGGCTGTCGCAGCACTTCGCCGCCGACCCCGCCGTGGAGCGCGTGGACGACATCACGCGTCTGCCCTTCCCGCGTCGCGCCGCGCCGGACGCGGAGCCCGCACCCTCGGGCGAGACCCTCGACGACATCGGCGACGCTCCAGCCGACGATCCGTCGGGCGAGACCCTGGACGACATCGGCGACGCGCAGGACAGCGAGGCCTGGCGAGACGATGTCTCGAACGACGCCATGGACGCCCTGCTCGATCTGATCGAGAGCGCGCCCGAGCGATTCCCAGGCGGCCTCGCCGGTCTCGGCCCCGAGCTGGCGAAGGTGAAGTCCGACGCCATCGTGCAGGGCGAGGAGGTCACGCCCGCCGACGTGACCGAGCTGCGGCGCGTGCTGGCCGACGCGCCCCTGGTCGAGGGCCGCCTGATCAGCCACGACCACAAGGTCGCGGTGGTCGCGCTGCGTCTGCGCGAGATGGGCGCGCGCGACATGCGCCACTGGGTCGAGAACGCCGAGGCGCAATTCACGACCACGCCTCCACCGAGCGGGGTCAGCGTCCACCTCGGCGGGCTGCCCTATCTGCGCAGCCAGATCGTGACCAACATGCGCTCGGACCAGCTCAAGCTGGTGCCGTTGACGCTGCTGGTCTGTGTCTTCTTGCTCTTCCTCTCCTTCCGCTGGCTGCCCGGCGTGATCCTGCCCATCGGGGCGGTGTTGATCTCGACCGTGATGGCGGTGGGAGGCATGGCGCTCGCGGGCGAGCCCATGAACGTGCTCAACAACATCATCCCGCCGTTGTTGATCATCATAGGCATCAGCGACTCGATCCACCTGATCGGGCGCTACCGGGAAGAGCTGCGGCGCGACGGCAACGTCGTGCGCGCGGGACACGTCACGGTGCGCACGATGGCGGTCGCGTGTCTGCTGACGTCCGTCACCACCGCGGTCGGCCTCGGCTCCTTGGTCGTGTCCCGCACGGTCATGCTGCGGCACTTCGGCATCACCGCCGCCATCGGCGTGATGGTCGCCTACGTCGTCACCATCACCTTCATCCCCGGTGTGTTGACCTGGGTGAAGCCGCCCAAGCGTCAGGTCGAGGCGCGCTTCGCCGGCACGCTCGAGGTCGTCTTGATGAAGATGACGGCGCGCGTGCTGAAGCGCCCCTACCTCGTGCTCGCGGTCACCTCCGTGGCCCTGGCCGGCTGCATCTGGGGCGCCAGCGGCATCCGCGTCGACCACGCCTTGCTCGACCAGTTCGACCCCTCCGATCCGGTGTACATCACCACGCGCCTGCTCGAACGCGAGCTGGACGGTGTGCGCCCGCTCGAGGTGATGGTGCACTCGAGCGATCCCAGCGCTCTGACCAGCGCCGCGACCCTCGACGCCCTCGACGGCGTGGAGCGCTGGGCGCGGCAGCAACCCGCCGTGCTGTCCGTGACCGGCCCGAGCGACCTGCTGCACGAGACCTGGCATCTCGTCACTGACGATCCGACCAGCCGCACCGAGCCCTTCGGAACCGACAAGCGCTCCCACGCCTTGATGACGCTGCTGGCCCAGCGCGCCACCAACCCGCTCGACAGCTTCCTCGGAGACGAGGGGCAGCTGCTCCGCATCCAGGTGAAGATGCGGGACGTGGGCGCACAGCGAAGCGTGGCGCTGATAGCTCAACTCGAGCAGCGCATGGAGGCGGCGACGACCTCGCTTCCGGGTGTGAAGGTCGCCTTCACCGGCGACGCCTACACCGGCTCGCGCGGTCAGGAGGCGGTGGTCCGCGATCTCTTGAGCAGCTTGATCACGGCCGTGTTGATCATCTTCGTGCTGCTGGCGCTGCTCTTCCGCTCGGTGCGCCTCGGTCTGCTGTCGATCCCGCCGAACCTGATCCCCCTGGTGGCCACGGTCGCCTACATGGTCGCGCGCGGCATCCCCTTGAACGCCGCCACGGCCATCGTCTTCTCCATCAGCATCGGCTTGGCCGTGGACGGAACCATCCACGTGCTGGCGCGCTTCCGCGAAGAGACGGGTCGCGGCATGACATCGAACGCAGCGCTCGTGCGTGCGGCACGTGGCACCGGACGCGCCATCGTGATCAGCGGCGTGACGCTGATGGCGGGCTTCGGCGTGCTGCTCTTCAGCTCCTTCGTGCCCGTGCGGCACTTCGGTGAATTGATCGCGATCACTGTCGGCTCCTCGCTGCTGGCGACCCTGGTCGTCCAACCCGCGCTGCTCGAGGTCGCGGGGCTACGGCGTCATCAGAAGAAGGCGCTGGGCGACAAGCCCGGGAAAGCACGCGCGGCAGTCAAAAGCTGAGGCGTCCAGCGAGGGCTGAACGGGCCGCTCCACGGGCGGCGCTCCTGTCGACACGCAACCATGTCGAGGTTGACCGGGCCAGCGCCGCACCCCGATAATGAGGCATGAATCAAACGACGAAGTCCGTGGCGTGGATCGCCTTCCTCGGCGCCACCTTGACCGCCTGCGGTGGCGGTAGCCCAGCCGGCGAGGACGCCGGGGCGGACGCCGCACGCACGGACGCGAGCAGTCACACCGACGCCAGCTGTGCGTGCGAGATGGACGAGGACTGCGACGACGGCATCTTCTGCAACGGAGTCGAGGTCTGCGACCCGGGAGGAGCCGGCGCCGACTCCTGCGGCTGCGTCGCGGGCAGGAGCCCGTGCACCACCGCCGAGACCTGCCGCGAGGAGCGCCGGAGCTGCGGCGACGACTGCGTCGACACCGACGGAGACGGACACGCGCCCATCTTCTGCGGCGGGGACGACTGCGACGACACGGACCCGAACCGCTACCCGGGCAACCTCGAGCTCTGCGACGACGCGGCCCACGACGAAGACTGCGACCCCACCACCTTCGGTGACCGGGACGCGGACATGGACGGCTACCCGGACGCCCAGTGCTGCAACCTGAACGCGCTCGGAGAGCGCCTCTGCGGCAGCGACTGCAACGACGGCGCCGCCGAGATCCACCCCACCGTCGCCGACGGCTGCGACGGCATCGACAACGACTGCGACGGACGCATCGACGAGGATCCGACGCTCACCTTCTACCGCGACGTCGACGGAGACGGCTTCGGCCTCACGACGGAGACGGTGACCGCCTGCTCCGCGCCACCCGGCTGGGCCGTCAGCCCCGGCGACTGCGACGACACGACTCGCGCGATGAACCCCTCCGCGCCTGACACCTGCAACGGCATCGACGACGACTGTGACGGCGCCGTCGATCCGGGCTGCGGCTGCGTCGACGGTGAAGAGCGCGACTGCGGACCGCCCGAGCCCGTGCTCGGCAGCTGCCGACGCGGGGTGCAGCGCTGCGTGGCGGGCGGCTGGGCCGCCTCCTGTCCCGGTGCCGTGATGCCGACGACGGAGGTGTGCAACGGCCTCGACGACGACTGCGATGGCACGCTGGACGACGGCGCGAGCATGGTCTGCGCCCTGGGCAGCTCCCACGCGGGGACGGGCGCTTTCGGCAGCTGCGCCGACGTGGCCGGGTACTACGCCTGCGCGGGCGACTGCCGCAGCGAGCTCTTCTTCGCCACGCCTCCACCGGAGAGCTGCAACGGCCTGGACGACGACTGTGACGGCGTGCCCGACGATCCCTTTGCCTGCCTGCAGAGCTCGACGGGCAACGCCTGCCTGACGAGCTGTGGCACGGTCGGCACCTTCGCCTGCGGCGCGGACTGTCTCCCCGGGCCGTGCACGGCGCCCGAGGTCTGCAACGGCTGCGACGACGACGGCGACGGAGCGGTCGACGAGGGTACACAGGTCGACTGCTGGGCCGACGCCGACGACGACGGCTTCGCCGCTCTGGGCGCGGACCAACGCGCCTTCTGCCGCGTGGCGGGACGTGACCCCGTGAGCGGATGCCCGGTGGGCTTCAGCGACCTGGATCCGGCGGGCGCCGCGGGCAGCGACTGCGACGACAGCGACGCGGGTCGGAATCCCGGCCTGGCGGAGCGCTGCGATGGCGTCGACCAGGACTGCGACGGCGTGGTCGACGACGGAGCCTCCGCCGAGTGCGCGCGGCCTTCGACCTACGCCGCCTGCCTCGCCGGGCGGTGCGTGGTGGTGGGCTGCGGGCTGGGCGCCGACGATTGCGACGGTGACGCTTCCACGGGCTGCGAGACCGCGACGGCGGCCTCCGTGAGTGACTGCGGCTCCTGTGGCGTGCAATGCAGCGGAGGCATGGTCTGCTCCAGCGGCGGGTGCACGGATCACGTGGTGCAGATCAGCGCCGGAAGTCGTCAGACGTGCGGCTTGCGCGAGGGCGGAGAGCTGAGTTGCTGGGGGTACGGGCTTGGTGGCAGCCATCTCGTACCGGCGAACCAGCGCACGTATGGCGGAACTGTCGCCACCGAGGTCTCGATAGGCTGGGACCACCTCTGTATGCGTAAGAGCACGGGCGAGGTCTTGTGCGTGTTCGGCAACGGTCGAGGACAGCTCGGTAACGGGACCACGAGCCCCGGGGTTCGCGGGCGGGTCCTGGGTCTCGCGGACGCGGTGGAGGTCAGCGCCGGACACGAGGTCTCCTGCGCGCGCCGCGCCACCGGCGAGGTGGTCTGTTGGGGCGCGAACGATCGCGGACAGCTCGGCGACGGAACCACCACCGACAGCCTCGTCCCCGTAGCGGTCTCCGGGCTCAACGACGCCGTCGAGATCGACGTCGGTGACGGGCATGCTTGCGCGCGCCGCGCCACGGGCCGGGTGGTCTGCTGGGGAGCGAATGACCGCGGTCAGCTCGGCGACGGAACCACCACCGACAGCTCCGTCCCCGTGTCCGTGCCGTGGCCGACGGACGGGGTCAGCATCGGAGCGTCGCTCGGCTTCAGCTGTGCGGTCAGCGCCAGCGGCCAGACTCGGTGCTGGGGCAAGAACGACGTGGGCCAGCTCGGCGACGGAACGACGAGCGATAGCCTCGTCCCCGTCTGGGTGAACGGCGCGAACGCGCTCGAGATCACTCTGGGGCAGACTCACGCCTGCATCCGCGAAGACAGGGACTTCGTCTCCTGCTGGGGGGGCAACAACCGCGGTCAGCTGGGCGATGGCACGACCGTCGACCGTCCGACCGCCGCTCGGGTTCCGGGCCTGTACCGAGTGCTCGAGATCGACGCTGGCGATACTCACACCTGCGCCCGGCGCCCGGGTGGTGTCGTCAGCTGCTGGGGCTTCAACCTCTACGGACAGCTCGGGGACGGATCAGAAACGAGCCGCCCTATCCCCACGCAGGTCGTGGGCATGGGCGAGGTGATCGACATGGGTGGAGAGGCCTTCCATTCCTGCGTACTCCACGCCACGGGCAACGCCGAATGTTGGGGCAACCCCGTGCACGGCGTGTTGGGCGAAGGAACGTGGCCCTCGACCCTAGGCGTCCGCGTGGCGGTCGTAGGGCTGACGGACGGCGTGAGCCTCATGGTAGGCCGGAGCCACAATTGTGCGGTCCAGGCCGGAGGCGGGGTGAGCTGCTGGGGGTTCAACTACACAGGACAGCTCGGGGTCGACACCGTCACGGAGAGCTTGACGGCGCTGTCGGTTCCTGGGGTGACGGGCGCCGTCGACGGCTCCGCCGGCTGGGGACACACCTGCGTTCGCCTCGACACTGGCGAGGTCTCCTGCTGGGGTAACAACGGCTATGGCCAGCTGGGCCGCGGCACGAGGTCCCAGGAGCTGCCTGGTCTCGTCCCCGGCCTCGCCGGCGTCGTCCAGGTGGCGGCGGAGGAGGACTATAGCTGCGCGCGTCGCGTGGACGGTGACGTCTGGTGTTGGGGCAACGCACCGAGCCTCTCCGCGCTCGTGCCCACGCAGGTCCCGGGCTTGAACGACATCGTCGGTCTGGCGGCGGGCCTCACCCACGTCTGCGCCCTGCGCGCCACGGGAGAGGTGCGGTGTTGGGGCACGAACGCCCATGGAGAGCTGGGCGACGGCTCCGAAACGAATCGCTCGTCGCCCATCCCGGTGCGTGGGCTGACGGACGCGGTGGCCATCATGGCCGGCATCGATCACAGCTGCGCTCTGCGCGCCACCGGCGGGGTCGTGTGCTGGGGCAGCAATCAGTTTGGCCAGATCGGCGACGGGGGTTCGGTGGACCGTCTGGTCCCCGTGCCAGTGGTCGATCTCGGCGCCGTCGATCGCATCTCGGGCGCGGGCTACGGCACGTGTGCGCACGAACTCATCGGCAACGTGCGCTGCTGGGGTAGGAACAACTGGAGTCAGGTCGGCGATGGAGGCACGACCGACCGCTCGACTCCCGTGCTGCTGGTCGGCCTGTGAACACCACGGGCCTCTGAAGGCGGCGAAGAAGCCGGGCGGTTTCTTTGCGTGCCGGCCGCAGCCGGCGGATGCTCGGCCCATGTCCGAGTCCGGCACGGAGAAGGGCGCGATTGCGCGCCGAGCGGGCCTCGTCGCCGCGGGCACGCTGACCTCCCGCATCCTGGGCGCCGCGCGCGACGCGGTGGTCGCCATGCTCTTCCCCGTCGCCGCCACCGACATGTTCTGGATGGCGTTCACCATCCCGAACGCGCTGCGCGTGCTGCTGGGCGAGGGCGCCGTCGCGGGCGCCTTCGTGCCCGTCTTCTCCGAGGTGCGCGAGAAGGAGGGCTTCGACGCGGCCGCGCGCTTCCAGTCGAAGCTGGTCGCGGCCATGGGCCTCGTGCTCTTCGTCGTCACGCTCCTGGGCATCGCGTTCTCGCCCGCCTTCGTCGAGCTCTACGCGGCCGGCTTCCACGACATCCCAGGCCGCTTCGAGTCCACGGTGGCGCTGACCCGCGCCGTCTTCCCCTACATCTTCCTGATGGGCCTGGCGTCCCTGGCCACCGGCGCGCTGAACGCCGTGCGTCGCTTCGCCGCGCCCGCCTTCGCGCCCGCGCTGCTCAACGTCGCGCTGATCGCTTCGGCCTTCGCCCTCGCTCCCGCGGCCATCGCCTTCGGTCTGCCCGGTGTGGGCGCGCTGGCTCTGGGCGCGCTCATCGGAGGCGCGCTGCAGCTCCTGGCGCAGCTGCCCTCCCTGCGCGCCGCCGGCCTCTTGCTGCGGCCACGCCTCGATCTGCGCGACCCCTGGGTGCGCAAAGCCTTCCGGCTGATGCTCCCGCTCTTGATGGGCCTGGGCGTCTACCAGTTGAACATCATGCTGACGCGTCAGCTCGCGTCCTTCTTGCCGGAGGGCTCGGTGAGCTACCTCTACTACGGTCAGCGCCTGGTGGAGATCCCGCAGGGGATGTTCGCCCTGGCCATCGCCTCCGCCGCGCTACCGACGCTCTCGACCCTGCGCGCCCGGGGCGACGACGAGAAGGTGAAGCAGGTCTTCCGCTACGGCCTCGGCCTCTCACTCTTCGTGGCCATCCCTTCGGCGGTGGGCCTCGCGAGCCTGGCGACGCCCGTCGTCTCCGTGATCCTGGGCCGTGGGCACTTCACGCCCGAGCAAGTCGAGCTGACGTCGCAGTCCCTGCTCTGGATGGCCGCAGGCATCTGGTCCGTCGCCTCCGTGCGCACGATCGTCCCGATGTTCTACGCCTACAACGACACACGCACGCCGGTCATCGGCTCGGCCGTGAACCTCGTGGTCTTCGGCATCGTCGCCTTCACGACCATGGGTCCCTACAAGCACGTCGGGCTCGCCATGGCCGTGACCGCAGCCTCCATCGCGCAGCTCTTCACGCTGATCGGGCTCTTGCGTCAGCGCGCCGGCCGCCTCGGTCTGAAGGAGCTCGCGTCGAGCACCGCCCGCGTCCTGCTCGCGAGCCTGCTCATGGTCGGCGTGATCTGGGGCTCGCTGCACGTCCTGCCCTTCGACGGCCACGCTCGGCTCACGCCGCGCTTGATCTCGCTGCTGGTGGCCCTGGGCGCCGGCACCGCGACCTACGCCTTCTGCGCCTGGGCCCTGAAGGTCCCGGAGCTGCGCGCGCTGACGGGCGCCATCTCGCGCCGGCTCCGACGCGGACGAAGCTAGACCGTCGCACCACCGTTCCTGGTGATCGTCGCAGGCTTGATCGAAAGAGACGCCCGGGCGGGTCGCTCTTTGGGGCGACAGCAGGATCACATCGGCAGGCCACAGCGGCGAGGGACAAGCCCTGATCATTGATCACAAGTCCGTCTGGCACAGCCTTGGACACGAAAGCCGCCCGGGAGGGTCGCGCTCCGGGGGACGGCGGCCTTGCCCATGCGAGCGCTGGTCTGCGGGCCCAGCCCAGGCCGATCCGCGGCTTGCCTTCTCGCCACCTCGGTCGCGCTACCGACGTGCCGCTCGGTCGGCGCCTGCGAGGGCGCTCGCGGCTCGACCCCGTCTGAGCCCGCAGACCCCGGGGCGGACTCGGCCCAATTGAGCGGCGCACGAGGCGCGGCGAGAAGGAGAAGCGCTGATGGCCTAGCGCGTCGCGCGGACCGGTCCGCGGGATGCGCACGTCCACGGCTCGCCCGGCCGGCGATCACTGTCGCGGCCGGAGCAGTCGGTACGTCATCGCCGCGACGCGATCCACGAGCGCGAGGGCGTCTGCGGTCGCATCGGCGGCGACGTAGCCCCAGCTGCGCGCGATGCGCTGACACGCGCGCGTCTCGTAGGCGGAGCCGAGCGCGGACTCGTGTCGAAGCCGCCGATGGCCTCCGTGGTGTCCGGCGGACTCGGCCAGATTGAGCGTCACGCTCTGCGCCGCTCGCCGCAGCTGGTCTGCGAGGGATCGATCGTGTTTCGCCACGCCTCGCAACAGCGGCGCGAGGTGATCGAGCATCTCGTGCGAGAGCTCCAGAGCGAGAAGGGGTTGGTTCGTTCGCACTGGAAGGCGAACTTCCAGCACGGACACCGACATGGACACCGACACGGACACCGACACGGACACCGACACGGACACCGACACGGACACCGACACGGACACCGACACGGACACCGACACGGACGATGAGCTCTGCTTGCGATCGCACTTGTGACCGATCTTCAGGGACAAGCCCCCGCCTACGTCCAGAGCCCGAGGACCCGTACCGGACCGTGGAGACGTGTTGGGCGGATCGTGCAGATCGGTAGGGCGGGGGCTCGTGCCCCGCCGAGGCGCTACGGCGCGGGCGTCGGCGACGCTTCGGGTGGCGGCACGATCAGCGCGTCGACCAGCTGGGAGAGTTCGATGCGCGTGGTCGCGCGCTGGGCCGAGAGCTCCGCGAGCTGGGCGCCCAACGCTTCGATGCGCGAGGCGGCTTGCTCCAGGCTCTCGCGCAGCTGAGTGCGCAGCGGCGCGCGGCGCTGGCCGGCGGCGTCGAGGGCGCTGACGTTGGCGCGCAGCTCGGCGGTGTGGCTGGCGACGTCGTTGGTCTCACGACGCAACGCCTCCATCTGGGTGTCGAGCGCCCTCATCCGGTCGCGTAGCTCCACGGCGTGACGCAGGCTCGTGGCCTGAGCGTCCGTGAGCGAGGAGCCGTCGAAGTAGGGACCGAGGACGGCCCGCAGATCCGAGAGCAGCGAGACGTGGTGCTGAACCAAGCGGGTCTCCACGAGGGGAAGCACGCTGGCCTCGCCGGACTCGAGGGGCATGGGCGCGAGCACGGCGTCGGGCTGCTCCTGGGTGCCGGGCGGCAGCTCAGCCAGGGCGTATCCAAAGCTGCGCGAGTGACGGATGAAGAGGCGCCGCGGCGCGTCCGGCGCCGACTCCACGCGATACCGGGTGGTGAAGAGCTCGCGATCCTCGAGCGTGACCTCGCCGCGCACGACGGACACGACGCGCACGGGCTGCTCGCGCCGCTGAACCTCGGAGCTGACCCGGGTCGAGGCATCCACCGCATAAGGGATGAAGGCCGTCTCGTTGGGCGCGAGTCCGTCGAGCAAGCCCTCGCCCACGTAGCGGCCGTGGGCGAAGAGCGCGACCGGCCCGGGCACCAGCGTCGCCTGCGTACCGTTCTGGAAGCGGACGGCGCGGAAGGGATGCACGTCGCTGCCGCGCGCGTTGCCATCGGGCCGGAAGAGATAGATCTCCTCGCCCAGGACGCGTTGGTCGATGAGCGAGACGACGGCCGTGGAGTGGGCGGGCACGTAGACGCCTCCCGCGATCTCGTAGGTCGTGCCTCCCTGGGCCTGCTCCGTGCCGACCGACGTCTGTTCCACACCCTCGACACTGCGCGCGCTTATCTGCGGCGTCTCGGACGCCGGGCCGTCCTCGACGGAGTCGTCGCCTGCGTCCTCGATGTCGAACTCCACGCGTCGATTTCGCTCGCGCGCATCGGCCGTGTCGCGCGGATCCACCGGTCGCGTGGCGCCGAAGCTCTCGACCGTGAGGCGCTCGCCATCGACGCCCGCGCTCACCAGGGCCGCGCGCACGGCGGCCGCGCGCTCGACGCCCAGAGCCCAGGCGTTCGGCTCGTCGCTCGCGGCGTGGCCATGGACCGACACGCGGCGAATCTGCGGGTTGCCGTTCAAGGTCGCGGCGATGGCCTCCACGATGGGACGCGAGCGCTCGGGCACCTCGGCGGAGAGGCTCGGAAAGTAGACCTTGTCCAGGATCATGATGGCCGACTCCTGGATCACGACCTGCCCGCGATCGGGGCAGCCATCCGAGTCCTCGAAGCCATTGTAGGTCTCGGGGTCGTTGGGACATTGATCGTCGACGTCGAGGATGCGGTCGCGGTCGTTGTCGGGATCGGGGCAGCCGTCCGAGTCCTCGAAGCCGTCCATGTCCTCGTCCTCGCTGGGGCAGAGGTCGTCGGCGTCGGGCACGCCGTCGTGATCCCGACCGTCGCGCGCGGCGTCGCTGCGCACCAAGCCCGTGGCGACGGGCTGAACCATGTGGCCGCTGGCGTCGGGGCGCGGCATGAAGCGCGGCGTCCTCAGATCGGTCGCGAAGGAGAAGGGCGCGTGCGTCGCCAGGCTCAGGCGCACGTCGCGCCAATCCTCCGCGGACGCGTTGTGCACCAAGGCCCAGCCCTGGAGCAGAGCCTGACCCGCGTCATCGGAGCTGCGCTCGGCCCCGGGCGCATCGTCGAGCACGACGCGATAGCTGACGTGCCAGACGGGCACGGGCACGGCGTAGGCGACCAGCAGGTGATCCGTCTGCCCCCCCGCGAGGCGCACGTTGAGCACCGCGTCCCCAGGGACAGCCGCGTCCTCGCCGGTGTCTGGGCGCTCGTCGGCGACGGACGCGGACATGGTCGCGCCGCCGCCCTGCCCCACGATCGTCAGCGTCTTCAGCGCGTCGTCCACCTCGTGCTGGGCGAAGCGCAGGCTCAAGGTCTCGCCGCCCGCGTCGCCCACGCGCTCGAAGTAGCCGATGCCGTTCTGATACAGCACCACGCGGCGAATCGGCAGACCCGCCTGAGCGCAGGCCGAGAGCAAGGACAAGAGGACGAGCAACGCGCCGAATCGAGCGCGACCAAGGACGCGAGCGCGACGGGCGACCGTGTGGAGCGAATGCATCGAGAACCCTCCTGAGACGACGTGCCGCGAGCGCGGCGCCCCAGACTACAACATCCGCGAATGTCTTTGCGTCCTGGACGATCCGGCGGCCGTGAGGCTCGTATCCGCGGCTCCCGCGCCCCTGGCGACAGGTTCTCGCTTGCCGGCAGGGCGGATCTCCACGACACTCACGGACGGGCGCGGGGGCTTCGTCGGAGGGTGGACACTCTGGACGCGACTCTCGAGGGTGGCGGTCGAGTGGGCGGACGTTCGGAGGAAGCATGAAGCGAAGGCAGATCTCTTGGGTCGTGGCTTGTGCGTGGGCGCTGGCCGCCTGCGGTGGTGGTGGTGGCGAGACGGACGCGGGCCCGGACGCGAACGACGCGGCCACCGTGTGCACCGTGGACACGGACTGCGACAACGGGCTCTTCTGTGACGGAGCCGAGCTCTGCCTCGACGGCTTCTGCGCCCACGGCGTCCTGCCCGACTGCAGCGACGCGGACGCCTGCACGGTGGATCGCTGCGACGAGGAACGCGGCGCATGCGTCAACGCCGCGCCCGACGAAGACGGCGACGGACACGCGCCCGTCGACTGCGGCGGCGACGACTGCGACGACGCGGACGCCAATCGCTTCCCCGGCAACGTCGAGGTCTGCGACGCGGCCAATCACGACGAGGACTGCAACCCGGCCACCTTCGGCGCGCAGGATCGTGACGGCGACGGCTTCCTCGACGCACGCTGCTGCAACGTCGATCCGAGCGGCGCGGACATCTGCGGCGACGACTGCGACGACGTGCACTCGGGCGTGCATCCCTCGACGACGGAAGCCTGCGACGGCTTCGACAACGACTGCGACGGCGAGACGGACGAGGGCGTGACGGTCACCGTCTACCCGGACACCGACTTCGATGGACATGGCGACGAGACCGGGACCGGCTCGGAGGACTGCGCCGGCGCGGTCGGCTTCAGCGTCCTGCACGATGACTGCGACGACACCAACCCGACCATCTACACGGGTCAGGTGGAGATCTGCGACGCCCTCGACAACGACTGCGATGGCGTGGTGGACGACTCACCCGTACCCGTCACGTGGTACGCGGACGCGGACGGCGACGGCTTCGGCTCGAGCGCCGGCGGCACCATGGTCTCGTGCGCACCGCTCGCGGGCTACACGCTGAGGAGCCAGGACTGCGACGACACGGACGCGGCCATCAACCCCGCGGCGGCCGAGATCTGCGACGGCAGGGACAACAACTGCAACGGTCGCGCGGACTACCGCATCGGCGTGAACGACTTCGAGGACGACGACGCGGACGGCCTCGTGGACATCGCGTGCGGCGCGCCGCTGGGCACGGACTGCGACGATCGGGACGCGATCACGGGCATGGGGCAGCCAGAGGTCTGCGACGGTCGCGACAACAACTGCAACGGCGAGGTCGACGAAGGCGCCATGGACAGGCAGTGGTTCCGTGACGCCGACGGAGACGGCTTCGGCTCGATCACCAGCGGCACGCGCCTCGGCTGCATGCCCGTGCCCGGCTACCTCGCCGTGGGTGGGGACTGCAACGACGCGGATCCGCTGCGTCACCCCGGCGCAGCCGAGAGCTGCAACGGCGTCGACGACGATTGCGACGGATCCGTCGACGGCGCGGACGCGGACGCGGAGTGCGTCGTGGCCAATGCGACGCCGGCGTGCATCTCCGGGCGCTGTCGGGTCGAGCGATGCGCCAGCGGCTTCGGCGACTGCGACGCGGATCCGAGCAACGGTTGCGAGGTGACGTTGAGCGACACGTCCGACCACTGCGGGAGCTGCAGTGTCGCTTGCGCGACAGGGCATGGCAGCGCGAGCTGCGCGGCGAGCGCCTGCGTCTTCGGCGACTGCGACGCCGGCTACGCCGACTGCGACGCGGACACGAGCAACGGCTGCGAGACGGCGACCCGCGCGGACGTGAACCACTGCGGCGGCTGCGGCACCGTCTGCGACTACGCGAACGCCAACGCTTCCTGCACCTCCGGGACCTGCGCAATGGGCGCGTGCGACTTCGGCTTCGCGGACTGCAACGCCGACCCGAGCGACGGCTGCGAGGTCGAGCCCCAGAGCGATCCGATGAACTGCGGACGCTGCGGCACGGTCTGCGACGGCGCGCGCCTGCACACCACGGCGGTGGCCTGCTCCTTCGGTCGCTGCGCCATCGACGACGTCGCGCCCGCATGCGAAGCGGGCTGGGCCGACTGCGACAGCAACCCCTTCAACGGCTGCGAGACGCCCACCGACCGCGACCCAAACAACTGCGGCACCTGCGGCACGAGCTGCGGTGAGGCCAACGCCCTCACGACCTGCAGCGCGGGCGCCTGTGCCTTCAACCGCTGCCAGCCTGGCTTCGCCGACTGCGACGCGGACGCCTCGAGCTTCACGCCCGGAAGCAACGGCTGCGAGACGGCCGTGGACTCGGATCCGTCGAACTGTGGCAGCTGCGGCACGAGTTGCGGCAGCGCGCCCAACGGCACGAACGCCTGCTTCTTCGGGCGCTGCGGCATCGGCAGCTGCGCGACCGGCTTCGACGACTGTGACGGGATCCTCAGCAACGGCTGCGAATCGCACACGCCGAGCGATCCCGACAACTGCGGGGCTTGCGGCAACCGATGTGCCGTCCCGAATGGCAGCAGCTCGTGCACGGGCGGCATCTGCTCGTTCGTCCGCTGCAATCCCGGCTGGGCAGACTGCGACGGGCTAGAGGCTACGGGCTGCGAGGTCAACACGACGGTCGATCCCGCCCACTGCGGCAGCTGCGCCAACGACTGCACGGCCCTCCCCGGCGTCACGGGAGCGGCCTGTGGTGGCGCCGGACTTTGCACCTTCCGCTCGTGCGCGACGGGCTTGGCGGACTGCGACGGCGACCCCACAAACGGCTGCGAGGCAGACATCACGAGCCCGACGCGCTGCGGAAGCTGCATCAACGACTGCACGGGCGGCGGCCTGACCCCGGCGAGCACATGCACGGGCAGCCTCTGCAACGTCGTCTGCCCCGCGGGCTACATGGACTGCAACGGCGTCCCCGGCGACGGCTGTGAGATCCACACCGACCTCGACCCCATGCACTGCGGAGGCTGCGGCGTCGGCTTCGCCTGTTCCACGCCGCCACGATCGACGGCCAAATGTTCCGCGGGCTTGTGCGGAACCCTGTGCGAGCTCGACTACGGCGACTGCGACGGACTCTCGGGCAACGGCTGCGAGACCCAGACCAGCACCGATCCCTACAACTGCGGCGGCTGCGACTCACCCACCTTCCCCACCGCTTGCAACCTCCCGCACGTGGCCACTCCGACGTGCAGCTCGAGCCTGTGCGGAGTCGGCAGCTGCGCCCCGGGCTGGGGCAACTGCGACGGAGACGCGCTCAACGGCTGCGAAACCAACACCACCATCGATCCGATGAACTGCGGCGCGTGCGGCAACTCCTGCGGTGCCGGCGGCCTGTGCAGCGCCGGGCGCTGCGACGAGGTCGTGGAGATCGCGGCCGGCTCCCGTCACACCTGCGTGCTCCGGGGTTCGGGCACGGTCGCCTGTTGGGGCGCGAACGAGTCTGGCCAGCTCGGCAACGGCTCGTTCACGTCGACGACGTCGCCACTGACCACGGTGGGTCTGGCGGGGGCCGCGGCGCATATCGTCGCCGGAGCGGATCACATGTGCGCGCTCATGGCCGCGACCGGCGACCTCTACTGTTGGGGTCGCAACGATCGCGGACAGCTCGGCAATGGAGGCTTGGTGGACCAGGCCATCCCCTCCCTGGTGCCGAGGCTCTTCGGCATCTGGATCCAGGTCGCCGCAGGCGTCAACCACACCTGCGGCATCGATTCCAGCGGCGTCAACGTCAGCTGCTGGGGGGACAACACCTTTGGCCAGCTGGGGCAGGCACCCGACGCCTCACCCCACTCGAGTCCCATGCCGATGAGCGCTTCGGCGCTGACTGCACCGACGCTGATGGCCGCCGGGGACGGCTTCACCTGCGCCTACGACGACCCCACTTCGGTCGCCGCCAACGTGATGTGCTGGGGACGCAACGACATGGGACAGCTCGGTCGCGGCTACCTCGGCCCGTCAGGGGGAGCTCCGACGAACATCGAGCCGGCGGCCGTCGTGGGCAGCGAGGACAGGGCTATCCAGCTGAGCGCCGGGCTCAACCACGCGTGCGTATTGCAAAGCACGTCTGGCGGAAAGCTCGACTGCTGGGGAGACAACGCGGCCACGCAGCTGACCTCGGCGCTGGCGAGCCCCTCGGCCTATCCCAGCACCGTCTCGCTGGCCTTCACGACGAACGTCTACGCGGCGGGTCGGCACACCTGCGCGACGAGCGGCGGCGCGCTCTACTGCTGGGGAGACAACACGGGGGGCCAACTCGCGACCTCGGATATCAGCCCCACGGTGACGAGTCCGTCGGCCGTGAACTTCCCGACCCCCACCGTCGTCACGGCGCTCCCGGTGGGCGGCAGCGCGGGCAACCACACCTGCGTCTACTCGTCACAGACCCTGTGCTGGGGCGAGAACGTGTCGGGCCAGGTCGGCGACGGAACGAACTTCAGCCCCGTGATGGCTCCCACCGTGGTGGGCAACCTCTGAGCGACTCGAGCGCGGCCGCGCGTCAGAACAGACCCGCGGCCGCCATGTCGAGCAGCTCGTCGAGCTTGGCGAGCAGCGCGGCATTGCCGTCGTGTGTGTAACCGGCGAGCGCCCGCTCGTAGTCGGTGGTGTGAGCGAGGAAGGCGCCCAGGCTGCCTTCGTCGACCTGATCCGCGTGCGCACCGTAGCCGAGGTGGGCGAGGTAGCGCGCGTTGAAGACCTGCTCGAACTGACCTTGGAGCGGCACGGCCAAGAGGGGCTTGTGCATCACGACACATTCACCCATCAGGGTGAAGCCGGCGCTGGCGACCACGGCGCGAGCGCTGGCGAGGTCGGCGATGAAGGTCGACTCCGAGAAGGGTCGATGCACGAGGTTGTCGTCGACCACGTCGGCGTCGATGTCGCGGCGCATGCCGTAGACGCGGCAGGGGATTCCCGCCTGCTTCAGCGTGGCGACGAGCGCGTCGTTGTCCTGCGTGGTCTGGTAGACGAGCAGGTGATCGCCGCGGCTCACTTTCGCCGCGAGGATCTCCGGACGCAGGATGGGCGGGAAGAGGGTCGTGCGCTTCTTGCGGATGGGCGGCTCGAAGAAGGTCGCGACCAGGTAGTGATCGCAGAAGGGCAGCTTGGCCTTCACGAAGGCTTTGACGACCTCGAAGTCACGTCGATCGTCACCGATCACCTCCTCGGGCACGTCGCAGCGATTCATCACCTGCTGGTTGTCGATGGAGAAGATCGGCAGGTCGTGCGCCTTCGCGTAGAGGTAGGAGAAGCTCTCGAAGTCGCTGATGACGGCCTCGGGGCGGAAGTCCTCGATCAGGTCGAAGTAGGCGTCAATCTGCTTCGGGAGGTTCTTCAGACCCTGGCGCACGTTGCTCCAGATGGTCTTGCCGCGGCGTACACGGTTGTCGTCGGTCATGATGTGCAGACCGTGGATCGTGTGCACCTCCGCGAAGCGCTGCGCGAGGTGCTTGGCCGCGCGGTTCGACGAGAGGATCTCCACCTCGTGTCCTGCCGCGACCAGGTGGTCGAGGATGACCCCCGACCGGATCGCGTGCCCCATGCCTTCACCCGTGACGCCGTAGAGGATCTTCATTCGTCGCTTGTCGCAAGGAAGGCAGCCCGCGGGCAAGTCGCACCGTGGGCATCCTCGCCCAAGGCGAGGTCGGTGCGGGACAAGTCGTGCACCCCACGAACCTTCATCGACGTCCACTTCTCCTCGTGGGGGGGCGACGCTCGCGCGACCCCGAGCGCAACGAGGACATCTTCGCCCAGGTCGAACTCGATGCGCGAGGGAGGTCTCGCCGGAGACTGGCGTAGACTGGAGCGCATGCTCCGCGTCTCGCTCTTGCTTCTCCTGCTCGCGCTGAGCGCGTGCGGCACGACGGCGCCCACGCCGCGGAGCGCGCCGGACGTGGAGTCACCACCCATCACGCCCGTGGCGCCCTCGCGCTCGGAGACCGGCGGCGCCCCGGAGACCATGGGGGCACCGGAGACCACGAACCTCCACGAGCTCTTGGCCTTCGACGCGGTCGACGAGATGCTGCGAGGGCACCTGTTGCTCGCGGTCGATCCAGGCTCGCGCATGCTGAGAGCGCGCGACGTCGACAGCGGCGAAGAGCTCTGGCGCGTCGAGCTGGGCGAAGCGTCGGAGGGAGCGCTGATCGAGGACCTCGGCGACGGCAGGATCCTGGTGCAGGTGCCGGGTCAGGACTTCCACACCATCGACCTCGCGCGCGGAGTGCGCATCGCGCGCAGATCGAGCCCGCCTCAATGGAACTTCGTCCAGCGCGTCGCGGGCGCCTGCGCTCTGATGAGTGACTGCGCGCTTCAGCCCATCTCCTGCCAGGACGGCGCGGCGCTCGGCCCCCGGCTCAGAGGCACGACCATCTCCTACACACCGATGGGGCCGGACGAAGACGGATCGCCGACCTGCACTTCACCCCTGGAAGTGCTCGGGCGCGCGGGCGAGCTCTCGCTCTACGTCGTCCACGTCCGGGAGAGCGAGCACGCAGAGGTCATCGCCATCGATCGTGCCGGAGAGGTGAGCTGGCGCTCCGCGGACGTGGCCTGCGAGCAATGCGGACCCGTGGCCGTGGGCAGCGCGAGCGACGGCAGCGTGTGCTGGACGACCTCGACGCCCGATCGAGAGCGCGTCGTCCGCGCCTTTCGCTGCGCCGACGGTCATCCGCTCTTCACGCGCCGGATCACGCTCGCCTCGGGCTATCGCCACCCTCCCCTGTTCACGGGTTGGGTGACGCGGCCGCCGGGTCTGTTCCTGACAGGCGACACCGAGGCCACGCTGATCGCCCCCGACGGCCGAGCGCGCTGGACGCGTCCGACCGCGCCCGACACCCTCGTCTTACCCGCGGGCCTGCGCACGCCGAGCTACCCCCTCGGCCTCGACCGCTACACGAGCGTCGAGCACGTGGACCCGGCGAACGGGCGAACGACACGCGAGCAATCCCTGGAGGGAGGCGAGGTGCGCGTCGACGAAGAGGGCGTGGTGGCGATCGTGCCGATGGGCCAGTCCAGCGACCGCGCGGGCGCGCCCGTCCCCGCTCTGCGCGTCTTCACTTTCCATCGCGCACGAAACGGCAGCGACGTCTCCCTCGACGGTCGGATCGTGCTCGCGCTCCCCGGCGATGCGCACGTGGTGGGCGAGCGTACGACGGAGACGGGCACACGCCTCGTCGTCGCGGAGGAGCGCCCGGGCCAACCGGACCGAGTCCACGTGCTCCGCGCGAGCCCCACGCGCTGAAGGTTCAGGCGCGTTGCGCGCCTCTCCCTCAGCTCCGGCACGAGGGTTGCACTGAGCCGATGCATGAACCGCTTCGCTTGGCTCCTGTCGGCACTCCTTCTCCAGGCCGTAGTGGACCTCTCCTCGGCCCACGCGCAGGTCGCGCAGCAGCTCAGCGCGCCCTCACCCACCATCGTCATCGTCGAGCTACCCCCCGGCTACGAGGTGCGGCTTCAGCCTCGAGGGATGGTCGACCCCTACAGCGCGGGGCCGCTCCCGAGCGCACCGCTCGCGCCCTCTCGCCTGAGCCTCGACCCCGAGCTCACGCCTTCGCAGGCGGGGCCCACGTCCGACATCGACGTCCTGGGCAGCCTGCAGCGCCGGCACAGACTGGCACGGAGAGCGGCCCTGTGGATGCCGGCGACCGCGGCCTTGGCGGCGCTCGGGGGCGCGGCCATGGCGATGTCGTGTCGATCGGAGGCGGACGTGTCTGGAGAGGGATGCTCTTTCGCCACCGCTATGCTGGGCGGGGGCACGGCGGCGACGCTGCTGACGGGGAGCTTGTTCGTGTTCCGCACCAACCGCGAGTCGCGCGCGATGCGTCGCGCGGGCCTGCACCTCTCGCGCGTTCACGGCATCCTGGCCGTCCTCTTCTACGTCCTGCCCTACACGCAGGTCATCGGCTTGGCCCTGGCCGCGCGCCAGATGCGCATCAATCGTGGTGTCCTCGACCAGCTCGAGGCGGACGGCGCAGGCTTGCAGCCCAAGTACTTCTGATCGCAGGTCACGCCCTGCCGCGGCGTGTGGATTCGTGCGCTCAGTTCGCGTCCCAGCCGCAGCTGTTTCGAATGGCCGCGAGCTGCATCGAGAGCTCGCCCCAGTCCTCGTGCAGTCGGCCTCCCGAGTCACGCATGCGCGAGAGGCGCGTCATGACGCCGCGCACGTTGCCGCTCCAGCCTCGCTCCGCGTCCTGGACGGCCGTGGCCACCTCGCCCATGTCGGCGCCGCCCGGATCGTCCTCGCCCACCTCGGACGCCTCCATGTCCTCCAGGTCGTGATCCTCGCTGGCCTTGGCGGCGAGCACGGCCAGGCGCGCGACGCGCACGTGTCCGTAGGCCTTGGCCCGAACGCATCGGGCTTCGTCCCCCAGCCCAGCGACCAGAGGCGTGAGGGTCTGACCGACGAGGTCCAGGTCGCCGCGAAACGCGGGCCAGGCGGAGTCTCCCGGCCCAATGGGGGGCTCCGAACTCAGGGCGCGTCGCAGCTTGTCGCGCGCCGCCTCATCCACTGGATCGACCAGATCGTTTCAGGCCTGGAGCAGATGGTGGCGCGTCCGCAGCGTGTCGTTGATCTCCGCGCGCGTGAGCCCGGGTTCGCCCGTGCTCATGTCGGAGAGGATGATGTCGCGCTCGTAGCCGGGCCAGGCGCTGACGAAGCGACTCGCCTGTCGACTCAGCGCCCTGGCCAGCGCGGCGGGGTCGGTCGGAGTCACGTCGGCTCGCGGCTCGGACAGCGCGGCCGCGGCGAAGCGTGGGAAATGCGTGCCCTCGTGAGCACCCGGCACGCGCCCCAGCACGCGCAGCTCCGAGACGCAGGCTTCGCGCCAATCGCTGCGTGAGCCTGGCAAGAGCTCCACGAGCTCGAGGCGATACACGCCGCCGCCACCCGTGACGGGAAGAGTCTGCAGCTCGCGCGAGGCGGTATCGAGGGGATAGACGCCCAGCTCCTGCCCGTCGTGCAGCACGCGCACGCGCGCGACACGGTGGTTCTGGGTGAAGAGACCGCTGCTCCCCGTGCGCGTGAGTCCGGCGGTCATCTGCATCGACGTCACCTGCGCGTCCGCGGGCAACCGGATCTCGATCCACGGGCTCTCGAGATCTCCCGTGCGGGAGTTCCACGCCGACTCGACATCCCCGTCGAAGAGGTGAGCGATTTGATTCGTGTGATCGCGGTACACGCTCGACGTCGCCACCTCGGTGCGGATGGCGTCGAGCAGGTTCACGGGCTCGGCCGGCACTGCGACTTGGGGCGCGGGAGCCGGAACCGCCGCGGGCTCCGCATGTTCCACCGCCGGCGCCGGCAACGTGGGGGTCGGCGTCGGCGCCTGACCCTCGTGCGACCCGCAACCGAGCACGAGGCCGAGCCCGAAAACGAAGAGGCGCGCACGAGTCAGGGGCGAAGGTCGTAGCCCGAGTTCCGTGTGCGTGAGTCCAGACGACCTGGCGTCCTGCGATGGCGATCAGCGGATCACGGGGCGCGTCGTCGATGGCGCGCGGTCGGCGACACGCGCGTCCTACGGACCCCGCGACCCGGGCTTGTACGCGGCTCGGGTGCGTGCTTCGATGAGCAGGTGATTCACTCCAAGCGCGGTCGAACCGTCCCCCTGATGTCCGTCCTCTTCGTGCTGGTCGGCGCCTGCGGCAGCTCGACCTCGAGCACGGACGCGAGCACCCCAACGGATGACGCGAGCACGGAGATGTGCACCATCCCCGACACGACGTGCCCACTGGACCAGCCGCTCTCGGGCGCCGCCTGCGACACCCGCATGACCTGCAACTACCCTGACCCAGGGGGCGACGAGTTTCTCCCTAGTGGACGCCCGGCACGCATGGTGCGCATGAACCGTGTACCGGTCGACGGCCGCTCGACCGTGCCGCGGCAGGCCCGCACCGGCTTCCGCTTCTGTCCGTGCTTGGGAGCAACAGACGACACCGTGCTCACTCGAAACCTGTGTACTTCTCGCCAGGGTGATAACACCGGTCTGTGCGCCATCGGCGTCGATACCGTGTACCACGACGCAGTGGTCTTACCGCGCAGGCCAGATGATGCGGCTGGGAGGTTAAGCGTCGGGGCTGGTTGATGGGATCGGTGGCGCAGACCATCGCGGACGTTGATCGTCCGAAGTAGGCTCCCGCGCGGAAAGGCAGCGGGGTTGGTAAGCGACGGGGCCGGTGGTGAGACACCGCCCCGTCAG
>Ga0210033_1000091_pt1 | contig 74865 bp, 61 predicted proteins | sample CryGeymeta201501_FD_185465 | JGI IMG/M metagenome (GOLD analysis project Ga0210033, IMG submission 185465) | Groundwater microbial communities from Crystal Geyser aquifers in Utah, USA - Crystal Geyser metaG 2015-01 (SPAdes) (version 2) | ecosystem: Environmental > Aquatic > Deep subsurface >... | reverse complement strand
TGACAGAGATACTTACAAACCAGGTTATAAATTTGCTGAATATGAATTTAAAGGAGTTCCTGTGAGAATAGCAATAGGACCAAGAGATTTGGAGAATGGAACATTAGAAGTTGCCAGAAGAGACACTAAAGAAAAAGAAACACTTCAACAAAATGATATTGCTAAAAAAATTAAACATTTGTTAGAAAATATTCAAACCAATCTTTACCAAAAAGCCATCGACTATCGATCAGAAATGACTCATAAAGCCGACACATGGGAAGAATTTAAAAAAATACTCGAAAACAATGCTGGTTTTATATATGCTCATTGGGACGGAACGGCTGCAACAGAAGAACTAATTAAGCAAGAAACAAAAGCAACCATTCGTTGTATTCCATTAAATAACAAATTAGAAACTGGCAAATGTATTTATACAGGTAAACCATCAACACAACGAGTAATTTTTGCAAAAGCTTATTAATAAATTAGCCCAAAAAAAATGAAAAACACGAAAGACGCTAAAACTTTAATTCTCGAAGCTCTCAAAACAAAGGCATGTTTAAAACAAAGTATTTTTAAAAAAACAATAGAAATTTTTCACCTTTTTAAAATTGAAGCCGAAAAATTAACATTTGAACTAAAAACGGAAATGAATAAAATCGACAAGGATATAAGTGTTGATTTTATTGATAAAGGTGATCATGAATTTCATATTATTTTTGGTGGAGATATTCTTGTTTTTTATATGCATACTAATGTTTTTCATTTTGATAAAAATCACCCCATTTGGAATTCATCTTATGTGAAAGAAGATGAACTACGAACTTATTGTGGAATGATAAATGTTTACAATTTTTTAGCAGATTCGTTTAGATATAATAGAATCAATGACATCGGTTATTTAGTTGCACGATTTTTTGTGAATAATGACTTACATTATTTTGTTGAAGGGAAAAGACAATTAGGTTTCTTATACAACGACTTTATCAACGAAGTAATTAATAATTCGAAAATTAGGAAAATCATTGAGTCTGCCATTTTGTACTCCATGGATTTTGATTTACTTACTCCAAATTACGACACCATGAAAGAAGTGAGTGTTAATGATATAACCGAAGCTACCAATGCGATGAGCATTAAAACAGGAAAACGACTTGGATTCAAGTTTCATGCAGATAATGATAATATTGAGTAATTTATTAACATTATTTTGTAAGAGTTGTAAAAAATTATACATTTGCACTCCTTAAATAAAAAGGTTAATTATTCGGCCCGTTCGTCTAGGGGTTAGGACGTCAGGTTTTCATCCTGGAAACAGGGGTTCGATTCCCCTACGGGCTGCAAAGAACCGCTTGAATTCGCAAGAATCAAGCGGTTTTTACGTTTCACAAAGGTTCAAAACACTTTTTAAACTGTATAGTTTCTATATTAGTTTTAACTTATTGCTAGCAATTGTTGTTTAAAACCCCTATCAGAACAAAAAAAACAATAATCCTAAATTAATGTTTTATATTTGCAGTCTTCAATATTACTTAACTTATTAATGCAGAAATTAACGATAGATTTAATAAATCAACTAGTTTTCAAAACAAAAAATATTGAAATTGATGACGAAACACTTAAAAGAGTTCAACAATCCTTTGCTTTCTTAACCAATTTTTCTAAAGACAAAATTATTTACGGAATTAATACTGGTTTTGGCCCTATGGCTCAATTTAGAATTGAACCCGACCAATTAAACCAACTCCAATATAATTTAATAAAAAGTCACGCCAGTGGAATAGGCAATGTGTTAACTGCCCCTTATGCTAAAAGTGTAGTACTGGCTCGTTTAAACTCCTTTTTACAAGGAAATTCAGGAATTAGCTCGGATGTTATTTTACAATTGCAGATGTTCTTCAATAAAAATATTATCCCAGAAATTTTTGAACATGGAAGTGTAGGTGCAAGTGGCGATTTAGTGCAACTTTCTCACCTAGCATTAAACCTAATTGGAGAAGGTTATGTATATGAAAATGGCAAAAGAAAAGAAGCAAAAACGGTATTGGAAGCCCATCAAATTAAACCTCTAAAATTAAATCTAAGAGATGGGTTAGGAATAATTAATGGCACTTCTTGCATGACTGGAATTGCTGCTATTAACCTTATTTATGCTAAGCGCTTATTAAATCATGCCATTGCTGCATCGGCAATAATTAACGAAATAGTTGAATCTTTTGATGATTCTTTTTCAAAAGAATTAAATGAAGTAAAACTTCACAAAGGGCAGCAAAATGTGGCAGCTCAAATGAGAAGCTTTTTAAAGAATAGCCAATTAATTAGAAAAAGAGATGACCTTTTTAAAGATGATACTGAACTTCAAAGAACAGAATTTAAAAAGAAAATTCAAGAATATTATTCCATTCGATGTGTTCCCCAAATTTTAGGACCTATTTCAGATACATTAGACTATGCTCAAGAAGTAGTAGAAAATGAATTAAACTCAACCAACGACAATCCAATTATTAATATTGATGTTAAAAATGTTTTTCATGGAGGAAATTTTCATGGTGATTACATTTCGTTGGAAATGGATAAAATAAAAATGGCAATCACCAAACTTTCCATGCTAATGGAACGCCAATTAAACTTCTTATTAAATCATCATTTAAACGGAAAATTTCCCGCTTTTTTGAATGCAGGAAAACTAGGTTTAAATTTTGGATTTCAAGGAATACAATATACAGCAACCTCAACTACTGCCGAAAATCAAGTCTTAAGCAATTCTATGTATGTACATAGCATTCCTAACAACAACGACAATCAAGACATTGTGAGCATGGGAACAAATAGTGCTATTATTGCCAAACAAGTTTTAGATAATGCCTACCAAGTTACAGCCATACATATTATGGCAATTTGTCAAGCCATAGATTTGCTAAGTGATGAGGAAAAAGGTAAATTATCGAATAACACGAAAACAGCTTACCATAAAATAAGAAAAATTGCTTTCTTTGTAAAAGAAGACGTTTCACAAGCTAAAAGCATTAACGATGTTTGTAATTTTATGAAAGAAAATTCTCTGATATAATAATGAAATGTGCACTAATAACAGGAGCCTCAAGAGGTTTAGGAAAAGCAATTGCTTTACAATTGGCTAAAGACCATGGCTATTATATTTTAATCAACTACTCCTCCAACGCAAAAGCTGCTGAAGAAACCTTAGCTGAATTAAAAGCTGCTGGTGGAAATGGAGAATTATTACCATTTAATGTTCAAGAAAAAAGTAGTGTAGATGTAGCACTCGACAATTGGATGTCAAAAAATACAGATAAATTTATTGGTGTTTTGGTTAACAATGCTGGCATAACACGAGATGGTCTTTTTATGTGGATGCCTGAAAAAGATTGGGATGATGTAATCAATGTTTCCGCTAAAGGAATGTTTAATGTTACCCAAAAAATAATTCAGCAAATGCTTCGTCAACGAAAAGGAAGAATAGTTAATATTGCTTCGTTATCTGGATTAAAAGGAGTTCCAGGACAGACCAATTATTCGGCAGCTAAAGGAGCCATGATAGGTGCAACAAAAGCATTAGCACAAGAAGTTGCCAAGCGAAACATTACCGTTAATGCAGTGGCACCTGGTTTTATTAAGAGTGACATGACCGAAGAATTTAATGAAGCTGAATACAAAAAAATAATTCCTTTAAATCGTTTTGGAAATGCTGAAGAAGTAGCCCATTTAGTTAGTTTTTTAGCTTCCGATAAAGCGGCTTATATTACTGGAGAAATCATTAATATTAACGGAGGAATATATTCATAATGGAACACAGAGTGGTAATAACAGGTATAGGAATCTACTCATGTTTAGGAGAAAACCTAAAAGATGTAGCAGATTCATTATACCAAGGAAAAAGTGGAATTATTTTAGATGAAATTAGAAAAGATTTTGGTTTCCGATCAGCTTTAACAGGTATGGTAAAAGACCCAGATTTAACACCATTTTTAACACGGAGACAACGAATAGGAATGCACCAACCAGCTATGTATGCTTATATGGCAACAAAAGAAGCAGTTGAAAATGCAGGTTTAGACATCGATTTTTTAGAAAAAACAGAAACAGGATTAATTTATGGTAATGATAGTACAGCAGGCTCTATAAGTGAAACTGTAGATAGAATACGAGAAAAAAAAGACACCACTTTAGTAGGAAGCGGAGCAATTTTTCAAAATATGAATTGCACCGTAAACATGAATATTTCTACTATTTTTAAATTAAAAGGTATCAACTTTACCTTAAGTGCTGCTTGTGCTTCTGGTTCCCATTCAATTGGAATGGGTTATTTATTAATAAAACAAGGCTTACAAGATCGAGTAATTTGTGGTGGAGCTCAAGAAATTAATCCAACAGCCATGGGAAGTTTTGATGGATTAGGGGTATTTTCACCAAGAGAAGCTACCCCAACAAAAGCATCAAAACCTTTTGATAGAGATAGGGATGGATTGGTTCCTGGAGGAGGTGCTGCAACAGTTATACTAGAATCGTATGAATCAGCTATAAAAAGAGGAGCTCCTATTTTAGGAGAAATTATTGGATATGGCTTTTCTTCAAATGGTGACCACTTATCCAACCCCAGTATAGATGGGCAATATCGTTGTTTGAATATGGCTTTAAAACAAGCAGCTATTAAAGCAGACGAAATTGATTACGTAAATGCTCATGCTACTTCCACACCTGTTGGTGATGCCATTGAAGCTCAAGCAATTTTTGACGTTTTTGGCAAAAAAGTAGCAGTGAGTTCTACAAAGTCAATGACAGGACATGAATGCTGGATGGCAGGAGCAAGCGAAGTAGTTTATTCTATGTTGATGATGCAAAATAATTTCATTGCACCTAACATAAATTTCGAAAATCCAGACGATATCACCGCAAAAATTAATATTATTGCGAAAACTAAGGAGCAAAAAGTGAATTGTTTCTTATCCAACTCGTTTGGATTTGGGGGAACTAATTCAAGTTTAATTATTAAAAAGTTCAAATAGATGAATAGAGAGGAAATAATAAGTACCGTAAAAGAATTTTTATCTGAAGAATTTGAAGTAGAAAAATCAATCATTGAACCTCAAGCTAACTTAAAAGAAACACTCGATTTAGACAGCTTAGATTATGTTGATTTAGTAGTAGTAATTGAAGAAAACTTTGGATTTAAAGTGACAGGTGAAGATTTTGTTGGAGTTGCCACTTTTGATGACTTTTATACCCTTGTGGAAAAAAAATTAGCCGAAAAAAAGTAAATGAGTCAGTGGAATGGAAAAAGTAAAGGAACAGTTATTGGCTACAGAATATTTCTTAACACAATAAAAATATTTGGGCTTCCTCTTACCTATTTTATTCTCCGTTTTGTTGCTTTTTACTATTTTATTTTTGCAAGCAAAAGCAGGAAACCCGTTGAGGAATTTTATAAAAATGCTTTAAAGTTCTCAGCGGATAAAATAAAAAAAATTACCTGTAAAAATTTTTATTATTTTGGTCAGACCTTAGTTGATAGAGCCGCTTTTTTAATGAAAAAAGGCAATCGATTTACCTACACCTTTACCAATGAAAACTGTCTGATTGACATGAAAAATGCTGGCAAAGGAGGAATTTTATTGAGTGGACATGTTGGTAATTGGGAAATAGCAGGGAATTTATTAAAATCGAGAATTACATCTACCATCAATGTGTTGATGTTGGATGAGGAAGAAAAAAAAATAAAACAATACTTAAAAGGAACAACAGGTGGCTCACATTTTAATATTATTCCCATTAAAAATGATTTAAGCCATGTGATTAAAGTTAATAATGCATTATTGAATAACGAATTTGTTGCAATCCATGCTGATCGATATTTGGAAGGATCAAAATTTATTGAGCTAGTTTTTTTAGGAAAAAAAGCTAAATTTCCATTAGGCCCATTTATTATTGCCTCTAAATTTAATGCACCTGTAACCTTTGTATTTGCTGTAAAAGAAAAGAAATACCATTATTTGTTAAGTGCAACCGATCCAATTATGGAGAAATTAACTCCAGAAGAAATTGCTAAAAAATTTGTAATCGAATTAGAGAAAAAAGTTACCTTACACCCAGAACAATGGTTTAATTATTACGATTTTCACAAATAATGCTATTAACTAAAGAAAATATTACTGAAATTATTCCTCAACAAGCTCCTTTTGTAATGGTAGATAATTTGGTTTCGGCAGACGAAACAGGATTTAAATCTACCTTTAAAGTGGAAGAAAATAACCTCTTTTTAAAAGATGGGAAACTACAAGAACCTGCTCTTATTGAAAATATTGCACAAACTGTTGCTGCTGGGTTTGGATTTGTTGATAAACAAGCAGGTGGAAAACCAAAAATTGGATTTATTGGAGGAATATCAAAACTTAATATCCATGCATTACCTACATTAAACAAAACCATTGAAACTACCGTTACTCATCTTCATCAATTTGAAAATATTTATTTAATTAAAGGGGAGAATTTTTGTGATGGAGAATTGCTAGTAACCTGTGAAATGAAAATTGTTGTTCAAGAATGAAACAAGCATGCTAAAATTTCGAAACAAAGTGAGGTGCTTATTAGCGACTTCCATCTGACAAAAAACAAATTAAAAAAGAACAGATGAAATTAACTACAGAAATAGAATTTGATATCCGATTTAGTGAAACCGATGCTATGGGTGTGGTTTGGCATGGTAACTACCTTAAATATTTTGAAGACGGAAGAGAAGCTTTTGGAAAAAAATTTGGGATGCAATATTTAGATATTTATGCCAATGGATATTTTACACCTATCGTAAAATCAAGCATCAACCACAAATCGCCAATATATTATGGACAGCGTGCTAAAATCATTACCACAATGATACCAAGTAAAGCTGCTAAAATTATTTTTGGATATGAAATCATCAACTTAACCACCAATAAAATAAGTGCAGTTGGCTCTACCATGCAAGTTTTCTTGATTAAGGAATCGAATGAAATGGATCTTAATATTCCTGGTTTTTATTTAGAATGGGAAGCAAAATTAGGAATTGAAAAATGATAACATATATAGGTTTAGAAAATATTATTTCTCCACTCGGAATAACCGCTGAAGAAAATTTTAATCAAATAAAACAAGGTAATACCAGCATTAATTACCACCGAGGTATTGGATTTGGACATGAAAACATATTTCTTTCCAAGCTAAAAAATACCCCTAGTTTTTATGAATTGCTGTCACAATGTTTGCAAGCTGTTATTAAAGGCACTGAAGATGAATTAATTTTATCAAAAGACACGATTGTAATTATTAGTACCACCAAAGCTGATATTAAGGAAAATATTACAACGCCAATTATAGCTGCTATCAAAAAATTAACAAAAGAATTTCAACTTCAGCAGCAACCCATAGTAATTTCTAATGCCTGTATTTCTGGCGTTTTAGCCATGAATACCGCTAACAATTTTATTAAAGCAGGTATTTATAAAAATGCTTTTGTAATTGGAGCCGATGTCGTTAGCGATTTCGTGCTGTATGGATTTCAATCTTTATATGCGATAAGCGACAAACCTTGTCAGCCTTTTGATAAAAACAGAACAGGAATTTCGTTGGGCGAAGGAGCTGGAGGAGTTTTTATGTCGTCTGATAAAAATGTGTTTAAATCGACTTGTTTTGAGTTTGTTGAAGGAACATCATCCAATGATGCCAATCACATTTCTGGACCATCAAGAACTGGCGAGGGGCTTGTTAGAACAGTGAATAATTCGTTAGCATTGGCTCAATTAAAACCATCAGCAATAGATTTTATTTCGGCACACGGAACAGGCACAAGTTTTAATGATGAAATGGAAGCTATTGCGTTTAGTAGATTAGGCATGAATACTATTCCATTAAACAGTTTGAAAGGATATTTTGGACATACACTTGGAGCTGCAGGTTTGATAGAAACAGCCATCTGTTTGCAATCATTACGGAATAATTTATTAATTAAAACATTAGGATTTGAAGAAGATGGGGCATCAGAAAAAATAAATATTACGACTCGAAACATAACCACAGAAGTAACTACCATTTTAAAAACAGCTTCAGGTTTTGGAGGTTGCAATGCCTCTGCAATAATTAGAAAATTGAAATGAATTACATCACTACATATTGCCATATAGCATTAAATAATTGCTATGTTAATGGCAAATTAACACATTCGTTTAATAGCAATTCTATTGATGATTTTACCAAAGAATTTTATAAATCTTTAATCCTAGAATATCCAAAATTTCATAAAATGGATCGGTTGGCTAAAACAGCTTTTTTAGGAACAGAAGTGCTAAAAAAAGAATGCCCTGAGATTTTAAATTATAAAGATGATGAAATCGCAATCTTATTTTCAAATAACAATTCAAGTGCCTTAACCGACGTTAATTTTCAAACTTCCTATCAAAATGGAGGTGTACCCAGCCCTTCTTTATTTGTTTATACGCTGCCCAATATTTTGATTGGTGAAATTGCTATTCGCAATAAATGGTATGGCGAAAATATGTTTACGGTAGCCGAACATTTTGATGCTGAATATTTTGTGAATTATTGCAATGTTTTACTACATAAAAATGCAGCAGCAGCTCTTTGCGGTTGGCTAACAATTGATGATAATAAAATTGAAGCTTTCTTGTTTTTTGTAACTAAAAAAGATTTTAATGAGTTAAATTTACCGCTAGAATCAAAACAATTAATAGAATTATATACAAAAAATTAAACTTAAGTGCAATGGAAGCGTTAAAAACAAAATTAAAACAACAAATAATTGAGCAATTAAACCTAGAAGATTTTAGTGTTGCGGATATTAAAGATGATATGCCTCTATTTGGAGAGGGATTAGGATTAGATTCAATCGACGCTTTAGAATTGATTGTTTTGTTAGAAAATAATTACAACATCAAATTAACCAACCCCGAAGAAGGTAAAAGTGTTTTTAATTCGGTCAATTCTATGGCTGAATATATTGTTAAAAATAGACCATAAAATAGATTGTCTTTTGAGACCTTCATTTAATGAAAACAATACTTTTTATACTATTTTCTTCTTTACCTTTTATCAACTTTTCTGTAGATACAGAAGAATATTATGCTGTTTTTTCAGGAAAATCTATTCAAAACATTGATCAATTAATTACTGAATTAGAACAACAAGAGCACACAACTACTAACAATGCATACAAAGGAGCTCTTTTAGCTAAAAAAGCAGATTTTGAAGACGATGTTTCAAAAAAAATTAAAACTTTTAAAATTGGAGTTCAATTACTAGAAATTGAAATTGAAAAATTTCCAAAAGAAACAGAATATCGTTTTTTACGCCTTTGCATTCAAGAAAATTGCCCTAAAATTTTAAATTACGATAAAAATATAAAGGAAGATGTTCAACTAATCACCAATAATTTTTCCAAGCAGCCCAAAAGCCTAAAAACCATCATTGCTAATTACGCAAAAACCTCTAAACAACTAGATGCAACTCTTTTAAAATGAAATAGCCATAAACTTATGTCCATAAATTGTGATGATGATAGACTGGCGTCCTTCAGCCGAAGGATGACCGCTTTAAAATAATAAATATCTACGTATGAAAAAAATACTCGTTATCAACTTTTCACAAACAGGTCAATTAAATGCAATTATTGATAATTTTTTAATTCCTTTTAAAAATTCAGCAATCGACATAGACCGAGTGTTTATAGAGCCAAAAAAACCTTTTCCATTTCCTTGGTCCACTAAATCGTTTTATGATGTAATGCCCGAAACAGTTTTAGAACAACCTATAGAAATTTACGCACCAAAATTTAAACATAATGAATATGATCTAATAATTTTAGGTTATCAAACCTGGTATCTTTCCCCATCCATGCCAACTACCGCCATTTTAAAAAACGAACAGTTTTGTAACTTATTAAAAGGCAAACCTATTGTTACCATTATTGGTGCTAGAAACATGTGGTTAAATTCGCAAGAAAGTGTTAAAGCATTAATTAAAAATGCTGGAGGAAAGTTGGTTGCCAACATCCCATTAGTAGATAAAACATCAAATTTAATTAGTGTAATCACCATTTTTTATTGGCTATCCACAGGAAAAAAAGATAGAAAATGGGGAATATTTCCATTGCCTGGAATATCAGATGAAGACATCAATGAAAGCCATATTTTCGGGGAAAAAGTAGTAGAATCGTTACAAAAAGATAACTTCTCCAACTTGCAAAACGATATTCTTAAACTCAATAAAATACAAATAAAAACCAATATTCTTTTTATAGAATTAAGAGCCAAAAAATTATTTAAAATTTGGGCTAATACGATTCAAAAAAAAGGAACAACTCCAAAAAAAAGAGCTTTATGGCTACTCCTATTTCGAATTTATTTGAATGTTGCTCTTTTTGGTCTTTCTCCTATTGTTTTGCTAGTTTATAACATTGTTGTACGACCATTTACTTTTAATAGAATTAAAAATAAAAAAGAGTATTTTTGCACGATTAAAATCAATTAGAGGAATGCCAAAAGCAAAAGTATATATCACAAGAACATCTAGTTTTTTACCCAACTCGCTTGTCACAAACGATGAAATGGAAGAATATTTGGGGTACATCAATGGAAGGAAATCTAAAACTAAAAATCTTATTTTACGAAATAATAAAATTAAGGAGCGTTATTATTCCATAACCAAAGAGGGAAAAACAACCCATACCAATTCAGAAATGGCATCACTAGCAGTTAAAGATTTATTTAACAATAGACCTGATGAAATAAAAGAAATAGATTTATTGTGTTGCGGAACATCATCACCCGACCAACTGATGCCTTCGCATGGTGTTATGGTTCACGGTTGGTTGCCAGAAATGAGTGCCATTGAAGTGATAACTCCTTCTGGGAATTGTTGCTCAGGGATGCACGCACTTAAATATGCATACATGTCGTTGCTTACAAATGAGAAAAAAAAAGCTGTTTGTACAGGTTCTGAACGTCTTTCTAGGATTATGAGAGCAGAACAATTTGAAGGAGAGATTAGTCAATTAGCCAAACTGGAAAAAGATCCATTAATCGCTTTTGAAAAAGATTTTTTAAGATGGATGCTTTCTGATGGAGCAGGAGCATTTTTGTTAGAAAAAGAACCCAATCCAACTGGTTTATCATTAAGTATAGATTGGATAGAATTGATTTCTTTCGCTAATCAGGAAGAAGTTTGTATGTATATGGGAGGAGAAAAAATGGAGAATGGAGAATTGAAGGGATATACGGAATATAATCCAGAAGAAATTATGGGTAAATCACTGCTGAGTATTAAACAAGATACTAAGCTTTTAGGGGAAAAAACAACAGCATTAGGATTTGTAAAACTAAACGGTATTCTAAAAGAACGAAACCAATCCATAGAAGAAGTTGACCACTTTTTGGTTCACATGTCTAGTTATTTCTTTGAAGAGCAAATTTTTCAAACACTCGAAGAAAATGGAATAGGTATTCCTAAAGAAAAATGGTTTAGTAATTTATCTACAAAAGGAAATGTTGGATCAGGTTCAATTTATCTAATGGTTGACGAACTCCTTAAAAGTGGAAAAGCAAAAAAAGGACAAAAAATTTTATTAGCAATTCCTGAAAGTGCAAGATTTTCTTATGCTTTTAGCTTATTAACCGTTTGTTAATATGGAAAAAAAAGACATTCCTCAAGATACAAGTCCTTTAAAAAATATGACTAGAGAAGTGTATTATGTTAAAAATAGTGATGGAAAGTATGAAACAGGATTAAGTGCTGGTTGGGTCGTAAAAAATGAAGCATTAGAAAATGCTTGGGAAGACATTAATGAACAAGTTAGAGCAGCCAAACAAGCCGTTCTAACTGGTGAAAAAAGTCCTATTTATTATTATTTTGTACTTCAATTAATGGATTACAATGTATTATCAGGTTATACTGGATTTTGGAAATTCTCTATAAAAAAACACATGACCAGCAAAGGTTTTAAAAAGTTAAGCGACCAAAAAATAGAAATTTATGCGAAAGTTTTTAACATTACTGTTGATGAACTTAAAAACTTTAACCACTAGTGGCAGAAAATTACCAACACATACAAACAGCCCATTGTGAAAATGGCGTTGTTACAGGTTTACTAAAACATCAAGGGCTTGATTTTATGACAGAACCCCTTGCTTTTGGTTTAGGTTCTGGTTTGTTTTATATTCATATCCCTTTTTTAAAAGTTAGTGGCGGTCCAGCAATTTCTTTTCGAACAGTTCCTGGTGCAATATTTAAAAGAACTTGTAAAGCATTACAAATTGAAGTTGTTCGTAAAAAATTTTCAAATGAATTATTAGCCCAGCAATTTTTAGACGAAAAAATTGCTCAAGGAATTCCTGTTGGCTGTCAAGTTGGAGTATTTCACCTCTCCTATTTCCCAAAAGAATATCGCTTTCATTTTAATGCACACAACATTATTGTTTATGGAAAAGAAAACGACACCTACAACATTAGCGACCCTGTTATGGAAACTGTTACCACTCTCACTATTGAAGAATTAAAACGAGTCCGATTTGCTCAAGGTGTATTAGCCCCAAAAGGGCATCTTTATTATCCAAAAAGTATAGAGAACTTCGACAAAAAATTGATTCAACGAGGAATTGTAAAAGGAATTAAACGAACAGTAAATGATATGCTACATATACCTGCACCAATAGTAGGAATAAGTGGAATAAGATTCACCGCTAATAAAGTAAAAAAATTAAGAGCTAAATTAGGCATAAAACAAGGTGGGTTATTTTTGGGTCAGATTGTTAGAATGCAGGAAGAAATTGGTACTGGTGGTGGAGGATTTCGATTTTTATATGCAGCTTTTTTAGAAGAAGCCGCCGAATATTTACAAGATGATCGGTTAATTCCCATTTCTGAGCAAATTACCAAAGCTGGAGACTTATGGCGTTCCTCTGCAGTGCAAATGGCGGGAATTTACAAAGGAAGGATAACCGAACAGAAAGATTTTGATGATGCAGCAAACATGCTATATGAAATAGCCGAAGTGGAGAAAACTGCTTTTAAACAGCTTGAAAAATTGAAATTTAACTCTTGAATGCAGATTTATCACATATTGAACTTAATGCTATAAGTAAACAGTATAAAAAAACTTTAACGCAAAGTTTAAGCAATGTTTCATTTCAAATAAATGTCGGCGAAAAAATAGGAATTTTAGGTCCAAATGGAGCTGGAAAAACTACTTTAATTTCTATTTTATGTGGATTAATTGAACCAACAACAGGCTCAGTCCATTATAAAAAAAAAGATAACCAAACCATTTCTGGTGTTGATTTAAAAAAGATAATAGGATTTGTACCACAAGAATATGCCTTTTACCACGAGCTCACACCTTTACAAAATTTAGCCTATTTTGGGGCACTATACAACCTTACCCAACAAGAAATTAAAACAAGGTCTAATCAATTACTTTCATTTTTAGAAATTTCAGAAGTTGCCAATAAAAAAATCAATACGTTTTCGGGAGGAATGAAAAGAAAAGTAAACTTAGCCATTGGATTAATTCATCAGCCAAAAATACTTTTTTTAGACGAACCAACTGTAGGTGTTGATGTTCAAACTAAACTTGCTATCATTACTTTTTTAAACGAAATCAATACTCAAGGAACCACCATCATTTATTCTTCACATCATTTAGCTGAAGCTGAAGATTTTTGCAATCAGTTAGTTATGATTGATAAAGGAAATATCGTAGCAAATGGACCAACTTTAGAACTGATTAAAAATCATGATGTTAAAGATTTGCAGGCATTATTTATTCAATTAACCGAAAATAAATAAGCACTAATGAATAAATTAATTGCCTCCTTAAAAAAAGAAACCTTGCTCTTATTTAGTGATAAAATTGGACTTTCTATGCTATTTTTAATGCCAGTTTTATTAGTTTTTATCATTACTATCATTCAAGACAGTGCTTATAAAATGGTAAATGAAAATAAGGTTTCTTTACTAGTATCCAATCAAGATAGCGGGGAATTAGGAAATAAATTAATACTATTGATGAATAAATCAGGTTTATTTAATTTAGAACAAGTAAATGCCTCAACACCAACAGCATTAAAAGAAACATTATTGGCTAAAAACAAACTGACTGCACTTTTTATTCCTCAACAATTTTCCCTTCAACTGACACAAAAAGCGGCACAAATTAGTCAAACCATGACGTATGAATTGGGGTTAAGAGAAATTAAACCCATCGCTTTAACGCTATCAGAAACTAATTTAACCTTTTACCACGACCCTATACTTCAAGAAAATTATAGTTATTCGATAACCAATGTTATTGCTTCATTTTTAAATGGAATAGAAAATGAATTATTGATAAACACAATATACACAGAAGTAGGTATTGAAAATTCACCTGAAACTATAAAACAACAAATTTTGTCGAATAAAATTGGGATTAATCAAATTGCTGCAACTAACTCAGCTAAAATGGCACAACCCAACTCTACCCAACACAATGTGCCAGCATGGACTATTTTTGCGATGTTTTTTATGGTTGTTTCTTTAGGTAGTAATATTGTAAAAGAACGCTTAAATGGAAGTTTTTTACGATTGAAAACAATGCCGACCAATTATCTTCACATATTATCCGCTAAAATGATTATTTATATGTTGGTAGCTTTTTTACAATTTGCCTTAATTTTTTCTATTGGAATGGTCGTATTTCCTTTTATTAATTTACCCCAGTTGGTTTTACCATCATCAATAGTTGCTGTAATTTTTACGATTTTTTGTTGTAGTTTAGCGGCTGTTAGTTACGCATTAATGATAGGAGCCTTAGCAAAAACACAAGAACAATCGAATGGTTTTGGAGCAATCTCCATCATCATTTTTGCTGCTTTGGGAGGAATTTGGGTGCCAACTTTTGTTATGCCTAATTACTTACAATTAATTAGCAACTTTTCGCCAATGCATTGGTGTTTAGAAGGTTTTTATATCTTATTTTTAAAAGATGGAAGTTGGACAGCGTTATTTCCTGTTTTTGGATTCTTACTACTTTTTTCAGCCCTCTGTCAAACGACAACATACATAAAATTAAAAATTGAAAAAATAATATAATATGGAATTACCTCAACTAAAGAAAAAATTAAAAAAAGAAATTATTCAATACTTAAATTTATTGGACATTACCCCTGATGACATTAAAGATGACACCCCTTTATTTGGAGAAGAATTGGGTTTAGATTCTATTGATTCTATTGAAATGATTGTACTCTTAGAAAGAGAGTATGGTATTAAAATTAATAACCCAGTAGAAGGTAGAAAAATTTTAGTAGATGTGAATCACATGGCGGAGTACATTCAAGAACATGCTAATAAAAAGCCATAAACACCAATGAAGCACGTGTTTGTTACAGGAATAGGAGTAATATCTGCAATTGGAAATAATTGCGAAGAGAATCTATCGCATCTTCAGAAAGGGAAAACAGGTATTGGCAAAGCGATTCATTTAGATTCTAATTATGCAAAATTATTTCCATTTGGTGAAGTAAAATTGAGCACATCAGCACTAAAAAGCAATCTAAACATAGCACAAAAAGGATTAACACGAACAGACTTACTAGCGTTTACAGCAGTTCAAGAAGCTATTCAAAAAGCAAATTTAACAGCCCAAGAAATTTCATCAGAAAATACAGCCTTTATTTCTGCAAGTACTATTGGCGGAATGTGTTTAACTGACCAATTGTATCAAGATGCAAATTCTATTTCTAAAAGCAAAGAGTATGTAACATCATACTCTGTAAGTGCACATGCATTAAAAATTGCCGAAAACTATCAATTAAAAGGGACTATAGATGTTATCAATACAGCATGCTCTTCTTCTTTAAACGCCATTATGATGGGTACTCGATTAATAAAATCGGGCAGAGCAACAAGAGCAATAGTCGGTGGAACAGATGCTTTAGGAAAATTTACTATAAATGGTTTTAATGCCCTACAAATTTTGTCGAAAAACCCTTGTAAACCTTTCGATAAATATAGAGACGGACTAACATTAGGCGAAGGAGCTGCCTATTTAATTTTAGAATCGGAAGAAGTTGTTGGTAAAAAAAATTTATATGCCGAAATTTTAGGTTATGGAAATAGCAATGATGCTTTTCACCCATCATCTTTGTCAGAAGAAGCATTTGGAGTTGTTGCCGCAATGAACAAAGCATTAAAAAGAGCCACATTATCCCCACAAAAAATTAACTACATCAACACCCATGGAACAGCCACAGAAAATAACGACACAACAGAACTAACTGGAATAAAAAAGATATTTGGAAATTACCCAGCTTTCAATTCAACAAAATCCTATACCGGACACACGTTAGCTGCCTCAGGAGCAATTGAAACAGTTTTTAGTATATTTAGTCTTCAACAGCAAGAACTTTATCCAAGTTTAAACTTCGAAACCCCTATTTCACCATTTAATCAACTACCCATTCTTAAGTATCAGCAACACCAAAACATCAATTATGTAATGACCAATTCATTTGGCTTTGCAGGGAATTGTTCCTCTTTAATTATTGGAAAACCTTTGTAATCATGTATATTCTAGACCATAGGTGTATCTCTCCTCAACCTACTTTTAACGGTTGTTTTTTTACTGGAGAAGTAAAAATAAACCATGGAAATCTATATTACTCCATTGAACCAGATTACACCGATTTAATCCCAAAAAATTTGTTGAGAAGAATGGAGAAAGCAACAAGAGTTGGTATTGGAGCTGGTATTCCATTATTAGAAAAGTACCCAATTATTGATGGGATTATTTTGGGTACTTCCACAGGTGGTTTTAGTGGATGTGTTGAATTTTTGAAACAAATTGTACAATACAATGAAGGAACTTTAACTCCAACCAATTTTGTTCAAAGTACACCTAATGCAGTTGCAGGAATACTTGCCTTAATGAGCAAAAATAGGGGATACAATATTACCCACACCAATTTAGGTTTGTCGTTTGAAGCAACTTTATTGGATGCAATGCTATTGTTGGAAGAAAACGAAGCTAAACAACTTTTAGTAGGAGCAATAGAAGAAACTTCTGAGTACAACTATAATATCGACTCAGCATCCGATTTTTTTAAAGAAATAGCAGTACCCTCCACCCAACTACTCCAAAGCAACACCAAAGGAAGTGTTAGGGGAGAAGGAGCTGCCATGTTTGTTGTGTCTAGTAAAAAAGATAATGCATTGTGTGAGTTGGTTGATGTAGCTCAATTTTCTTTTCCTCAAAAAAATACCATTCAAGAAAAAGTACTTCAGTTTTTAAAGAAAAACAATACTCCATTAGCAGCTATAGATGCATTAGTGTTAGGATATAATGGCGATAATCGTTTTGATTTTCGGTATGATGAATTAGCTGAACAATTTAACGATACCTCCATTTTCTCCTATAAAAATTTAATCGGCGATTCACCAACAGCAAACAGTTTTGCCCTATGGTTGTCTTGTTCTATTTTAGAAGGCAAGGAAATACCAAAAGAAGTTTATTACAAAGAAACTGATAAAGAAATTAAGTCCATTTTAATCTACAATCATTACAACAATATACAACATAGTTTTATTTTAATGAGATCGGTTTAAAATTGTTTATTAATTCTAGTTTTCTAATTGTTAAACAATTCTTTGCTTAGGAGCTGTCACGGAATAAAGTTTACAGAATTGACGCAGTAATTTTGCTCTTTTTTAAGGCGTAAATGAAACGAATAGCCTTAGCTATTTAACGATTTCACAACGAAGAAAAAGGACGAAAGAACAAGTAAAAATGCAAAGGTTATTTTGTAACAGCTCCTAAAGCAATAATTACAAAAATGATTACCTTCGCAAAGGTTTAAAACAGAAATCAAACATAAATGAACATTTACATTACTGGAATTGGAGTTATCTCAGCAATTGGATTAAATGTTCAAGAAAATTACCAATCTTTAAAAAATAAAAAAACTGGAATAGCTCCAATTCATTTACTTAACTACAAAGAAAAATTACTAGTTGGCGAAGTTAAATTGAGTAATGAAATGTTGGTGAATCATCTTCATGTTGCAACTCCAATTTCAAGAACTTCTTTATTGGGCATAGTTGCAGCCAAAGAAGCTTGGGGAAATAACCAACACCATCAAGACATTAGAACAGGCTTGATTTCTTCAACTTCTGTTGGAGGAATGGACAATTCTGAAAAATATTACCAACAAAAATTAGAAAATCCAACTCCCGATATTTCATTAATCACTACGCATGATAGCGGCGATACTACCGAACGAATTGCAAAAGAATTAGGAATTTCGGGTTATATCAATACCTTGTCAACAGCCTGTTCTTCTAGTGCTAATGCAATTATGTTGGGAGCCAGAATGCTGCAGCAAAATAAACTCGATCGTGTGTTAATTGGTGGTTCGGATAGTTTAACCAATTTTACCATCGAAGGATTCAAATCATTAATGATTTATAGTGATGAATGGGTAAAGCCTTTTGATGAACATAGAAAAGGTTTAAACCTTGGCGAAGGAAGTGGTTTTTTGTTGTTAGAAAACGAAAAAAGTATATCCCTCACAAAAAATAAACCTTTGGCAATTCTTTGTGGATGGAGTAATGCCGCAGATGCATATCATCAAACAGCTTCTTCACCCGATGGAAAAGGAGCTACATTAGCCATACAACAAGCACTAAAAAAGGCTAATTTAAAACCTTCCGATATTTCATACATTAATGCTCACGGGACTGGTACTTCCAACAACGATTTATCAGAATCAGTTGCATTAAAAAATGTTTTTAAAGAAAATATTCCACCTTTTAGTTCTACCAAAGCATATACAGGACACACGCTTGCAGCCTCAGGAACTATTGAGGCAGTATATGCTGTTTTAGCACTACAACATCAAATAATTTTACCCAATCTAAATTACTCTACACCAATTTCAGAAACCATGTTAATTCCTGAAGTGGAGTGGAAAATCAATCAAGAAATAAATACAGTTTTATCCAATTCGTTTGGTTTTGGAGGAAATAATTCAACCATTATATTAAAAAAAGCATAATATGTATTATATCAATGCTTGTTCTACCATATCACACCAAGGTTCTTTTCAAAATGAATCTTGGATTAATGAGTTAAAAATAGTAACCAACAATAGCAAATTAATTACACCCAACTATAAAGAATTTGTAGATGCGGCTGATTTGAGAAGAATGAGTAAAATTATTCGCATGGGAATTGCTTGTAGCAAAGATTGCATTCAGCAAGCCGAAATTGATAATCCAGATGCTATTATTGTTGGAACAGGTTTGGGTTGTTTAACCGATACCGAAAAATTTCTTCACAATACATTAACCATTGAAGGATTAATTCCACCGACTGCTTTTATTCAATCCACTCACAATACCATTGCTGGACAAATTTCGTTGGCATTAAAAAACCATCAGTATAACATGACGCATACCCAAAATAGCTTGTCGTTTGAACATGCATTAATGGATGGTATGTTGTGTTTAGATGAAGAAAAAGATACTGTTTTAGTAGGTTCTGCTGACGAAAACATTGCGTTAATGGATGAGTTGTCCAAATCATTTAATTGGTCTGAAATTGAAAATAAATTAACTTCAGGAGCATCTTTTTTTATCGTGTCGAATGCAAAAAATAATTTAACTAAAGTTCAATTAATTGATTGCTTTACAGTTGGTTTGAATGATACCAATCCTAAGGCATTAATTACCTCCTTTTTAGCAAAAAATAACTTATCATTAAATGATATCGATTTAGTTTTATTCAATTCTAATGGAACACTAAAATTGGATATCATCCAAAAAGAATTTAATCCCATTTCTGTTTTATCTTATGAGCACTTTTGCGGTTATTATTTTACCAATGTTGCTTTTGGAATGCACTTAGCTACTGAAATTTTAAACAAAAAAAAGACCTCTTTTATTACCAATAACAAACCTGTTCATCGTATTTTATTGTACAATAATTTTAACAACAAAAACATTGGTTTAACACTATTACAAGCACTTGAAGCATAACATTACTCTCATATTATTTGTGGTAGTGGTGATTATATCTTCCTACTTTTTGGTTGAATCGCCCTATTTGATAGGAACGATTGTTATACTTGTTTTGGTGTTGTTTGTTGTAATTGTGTTGGGTGTTAGTTTTATTCAATTCAATTACTTCGTTAAGAGCATTAATAAAGGTGATAATAAAGAAATTTCATTCACATTTGATGATGGCCCTAACCCAGAAACCACACCACAAGTTTTAGCCATTCTAGCTTGCGAAAACATTAAAGCAACATTTTTTGTGATTGGACATCAACTCGAAGAAAATAAAGCATTGCTTCTAAAAATCCACAATGAAGGTCACACCATTGGAAACCATTCTTATTGTCATACCAAAAAATTAACCTTGTTTTCTACCATTCATTTAATGAATGATATTGAGAAATGTTCGGTAGCCATCGAAAAAATTATTCATCACAAACCATTATTGTTTCGACCACCTTTTGGAATTACAACACCACGATACCAGAGAGCTTTAAAACATTTAGACATGAAATCGATAGGGTGGAATATTCGTTCATTCGATACCATAGCAAAAAACAAAAAAGCACTATATAAAAAAATAACTCGTAAAATTTCGGATGGTTCAATTATTTTATTTCATGATACTCAACAAATAACTGTTGACGTTTTGCCTGAAATTATTCAATTTTGCAAAACAAACGGCATAACTATTGTTCCATTACCAGAATTAATCAATACCCGAGCTTATGCATAAATTTTTTGGAAGTATTTTACTATTAATTTTTTCTTTAAGCGGTACTGCTCAAGAAAAAACACCAATCAAAGACCCAGTATTCTTAAAAAATAAACTCATTAAACAAGCAAAAGAAACCTCATCGATTATTGCCAATTTTACCCAAGAAAAGCAAGTAAGTTTCATGAATAAACCTCAACTTTCTGAAGGTGTTTTTTACTATCAACAAGCCAACAAAATGAGATGGGAACAAAATTCGCCTTTCGATTATGTGTTGTTGATTAATGAAGGAAAAGTTAGAATAAAAGACAATGGAAAGGAAAAAAAACTTACTGGAGCAAATAAAATGATGGGTAAAATAAATACATTAATGATTGGGTTAATTAACGGAGATTTACTTGAAAGTAAAGAATTTATTACCAAGTATTTTACACTAGGTGAATTTTATGTGGTTGAACTTACCCCCACCAATCAACGGTTAAAATCTGTTTTTAATACCATCGAATTAACATTTTCAAAAAAAACGACTCGCCTAAAAGAACTTACCTTTTTTGAAAGTTCAGGGGATAAAAGTGTGATGAAATTTTTTAACGAAAAGCTGAATCAACCCATAAAACAATCTATTTTTATAACTTTATAAAATGCTAATCAACAATTTTTTTACCATCACAACATTAGAACAAACGGATGGTGTTATTCTTTCAACCATAAAAATCGATGCTTCGCACCAAATATTTGAAGGGCATTTCCCGAACAACCCGATTACTCCTGGAGTAGTTCAAATTCAATTGGTAAAAGAATTATTAGAAAAAACTTTTAACCAAACCTTGTTTTTAAAAGAAATAGGTAGATGTAAATTTTTAGCCATTCTTAACCCAAACGAAAATGCTGAAATACTTATAAAAATTGACTTTACGAAAGAAGACGGGATAATAAAAGTAACTGCTGATGGCACTTCAAAAGAAGGTAGTCAAACTTTTTTTAAATTTAATGCGAGGTATGAGAGGGTTATAAATATAAATTAATACTATGACAACCCATTCAACATTCGAACAAATAAAACGCACCAATGAAATAGGCCAAGAATATTGGAGTGCAAGAGAATTGCATGAAGTATTGGAATATATTAAATGGGATAAATTCCTTAACGTAATTGATAAAGCTAAACAAGCTTGCAAGAACTCTGGACAAGAGCCTTCCAATCATTTTCCCCGAATGGAGAAATTGATAGATTTACCTAAAGGAGCTAAACGAGATATTGGAGATATTCATCTAACAAGATATGCGTGTTATTTGATTATTCAAAATGCAGACCCATCTAAAGAAGTAGTTGCTTTGGGGCAAACGTATTTTGCTATTCAAACACGGAAGCAAGAAGTTTTAGATGAAAATTTTGGAAAACTCCAATCGGAAGAAGAAAAACGCCTGTTCCTCAGAAAAGAAATGGCGGAGCACAACAAGCAATTAGCTGATGCTGCTAAAAATGCAGGAGTTATTCAACCTTGGAAATATGCCATTTTTCAGAATCACGGTTATATGGGTTTGTACAATGGTTTAGGGGCAAAAGAAATTCATACTAAAAAAGGATTAAAGAAAAGTGAGAGCATTCTCGACCACATGGGAAGTACAGAGTTAGCTGCCAACTTATTTCGTGCTACACAAACGGAGGAAAAGCTTAAAAGAGAAAACATTAAAGGAAAGCAAAAAGCCAATCAAACCCATTATGAAGTGGATAAAAAAGTGCGGCAAACCATTAAAGAATTAGGAGGTACCATGCCCGAAGATTTGCCAATGGCAGAAAGTGTTAAGAAAATTGAAAATGAAAAGAAAAAAGCACTGAAACCGCCACATAAAAAGAAATAGCTATAACAAAACAAAAAAAAGCAAATCAAACTCAACATCATAAGTAGATTCAATGCCAACTGAAATTCAACATATTAACTCAGAAAAACCAATTCTTAATTTCAACTTTTGCATCATTATTCCTACTTATAATAATGCTAAAACCCTAAAAAGAGTAATAGATGGTGTTTTAAAATTTGGAGTAGGGTTTCATATAATTGTTGTTAATGATGGTTCTACCGATGAAACAGCTTTTTTATTGGAAGAATATAAAGAAAACCTTACCATTATTACCAATCCTGTTAATCGAGGCAAAGGAATTTCGTTACGAAAAGCTTTTGCAAAGGCTTGGGAAATGGGTTTTAAAAATGCATTAACCATAGATTCTGACGGTCAACATTATCCCGAAGATATTCCACTTTTTATTGAGGCAGCATTAAAATTTCCTGGAGCTTTAGTGATGGGTTCACGAAATATGAAACAAGCAGGAGTTCCTGGAAAAAGTTCTTTCGGAAATAAGTTTTCTAACTTTTGGTTTAAAGTGGAAACAGGAATTACTTTGCCAGACACTCAAACAGGCTTTAGGTTGTACCCTTTAGAACCTATTTCAAAAATAAAACTTTTTTCCACTAAATTTGAAACAGAAATTGAAGTAATTGTAAAATTAGCATGGAGAAAAGTTGAAATTGTTCCGATAGAAATAAATGTTTTATATGATGCTACCGAAAGGGTTTCTCATTTTAGACCATTTAGAGATTTTACGAGAATAAGTATTTTAAACACCTATTTAGTAACGCTTACCTTATTTTATTATTTTCCCATTCGATTATTAGACATTATCAAACAAGAAGCCATCAAGGCAGAAGAGAGCAATTTAAAAAAAGCTATTTCTATTGGTTTTGGAATATTTATGGGGCTTTTTCCTATTTGGGGATTTCAATTGTTGGTGGGAATTACCTTAGCTGTTTTGTTTAAATTGAATAAAGTTTTGTTTATTACTGCAGCCAATATTAGCGTTCCTCCAGCCATTCCATTTATTATTTATTTTAGTTATTTAATAGGAGCACCTTTTTTTCAGAATAACATTCAAATTACCTCGTTAGAAAACTTAACTTTAGCTGCAATTCATCTTAATATTGTACAATATGCGGTTGGTGCTGTAATTTTAGCTGTTGTTGCAGGAATTATTGCATTTCTCACCACGTTAATCGTATTGTCAGTAGTTAGAAAAGGAAATTAATGAGTATCAAAAGAAAAATAGTCAGATTTGTTAAAATTGCATTAAAATCGATTGGAATTTTATTGGTACTATTTATTATTTATTTTATTTGGGACATTCGAATGCCCACTCCTCCTATTGATGCAAAATATTCGTTAGCACAATATAAAAGAATTGAAGTTGCTCCCAACCATTATCAAGTTGGGAATTGTTGGCTCAAAAAAAATGACTACGGAATTTGGGAAATGTATTTAGAAGGAGAACCTTATGAACGTGGATTGATTTATGGAGTTTTGGCAAAAGAACTCATGGAAAAACAAGAAGTTCATTTTGTTAATCAAATCAATGAAATTGTACCTAATAGATTTACTCTCTTTTTTTTAAAGATGTTTGTTGCTTGGTTTAATGGCGATTTGGATGAATATATTCCTGAAGAAAATTTAACCGAAATTTATGGCGTATCACAATCGTTTTCAGATAAATACAACTACATCGGACCTAAATATTATCGAATTTTAAATTATCATGCGGCTCATGATATTGGTCATGCGTTAACAGATTTAAGTTTAGTGGGATGTTCTTCGTTTTCGGTTAATAATAATTTATCAGCAGATAGTTCATTGTTAATTGCTCGGAATTTCGATTTTTATATGGGTGATGAATTTGCCGAAGATAAACTCATCTTGTTTGTAAAACCTTCAACAGGATATGGATTTGCTTCCTATTCATGGGCTGGATTAACAGGTGTTGTTTCTGGAATGAACGAAAAAGGATTAACGGTAACTTTAAACGCTTCAAAATCTGCTATTCCAACAGGTGCAAAAGACCCCATTTCGTTATTAGCCAGAGAAATTTTGCAATATGCAGCAACCATTGATGAAGCGGTGTCTATTGCAAAAAAACGAGAAACTTTTGTCTCAGAATCCTTACTCATTGGTTCTGCGTCCGACAAAAAATCTATCATTATCGAAAAATCTCCCGAAAAAATGGATGTATTTGATTCCAAACAAAATTCGCTTACCTGCTCCAATCATTATCAGAGTGGTGCTTTTTTGTCCGATTCCGTTAATATTTCTAACATCAACAACAGCGATTCTAAATACCGTTTTGATAGAATGAATGAGTTGTTGGATAAAAAATACCCCATCACTCCTGCTGAGGCGGTTGACATTTTACGAAATAAAAATGGGTTGAATGATGAATTTATCGGTTATGGAAACTCCAAATCACTTAATCAACTCATTGCACATCATGCTGTTATTTTCAAACCCTACCAGCGTTTATTTTGGATTTCAACACCACCTTATCAATTGGGTGATTTTATAGGTTATGATTTAAAATCCATTTTTAATGATAAAAAACACCCCATTTTTACTTATATTGATTCTTTAACCATTACAGCAGACCCTTTTATTCAAACAGATGCCTATAAAAAATACGAAGTGTTTAAAAAAATTAAACAACTCATCCACAAAAGTATTTTGTTGAATACCCCATTTACACTGAGTAAAACGAATGAAGAAAAGTTTATCAAAACCAATCCTAAAAGTTATATTACTTATCTGGTTTTAGGCGAATATCACCAAAACAAAAAAAATTATCAAGAAGCTATTCACTTTTTTAAAACTTCTTTAACATATAATGTGGCTTCGAAAGAAGAAGAAGAAGAAATGATTAAAAGCAACATTAAAACCTGTCAAAAAGAACTTAAAATTGAGTAAAAACAGTCTAACAATAGCACAAATTAATTCACTTCAAAATAGTAAATTGAAGACGTTGATGCAATACGTTAGTGAAAATTCTAAATTTTATCAACGACTGTTTTCAGTACTTAATATTGATGTCACAAAAATAAATGCTATCGAAGATTTAACTCAACTTCCTTTTACTACAAAAGACGATTTAGCCCATTACAACGATGATTTTTTATGCGTAGAGAAAAACAAGGTGGCAGATTACGTAACAACCTCTGGCACATTAAGTGCTCCAGTAACTTTTTACTTGACTAAAAATGACGTAGAAAGATTGGCAGAAAATGAAGCTACAGCTTTAAGATATGCTGGTGGAACGGCAAACGACGTTTTTCAAATCATGACCACTATTGACAAACGATTTATGGCTGGTTTAGCGTATTATTTAGGAGTAAGTAAAATTGGTGCTGGAATTGTTCGGGTAGGTCCAGGTTCGCCTTATTTACAATGGGAATCGATACAACGCTTTTCGCCAACCATACTCATTACAATTCCATCATTTATTCCAAAATTGATTGATTACGCCATCGAAAATAAAATTGACTTTAAAAATTCAAGTGTAAAATCTATTGTTTGTATTGGTGAACCTATTCGTCAGCCCGATTTCACACTTAGCGAACTTGGAAAACGAATCTTATCGCAATGGGATATTAAGTTATATTCCACTTACGCATCAACAGAAATGAGTGCAGCTTTTACCGAATGTAGTGAAGGAAAAGGAGGACACTTAAATCCCGAATTAATTATTTTAGAAGTAGTGGATGAAAATGGAAAAAACGTAGCAAATGGAGAATTGGGTGAAGTGGTAGTTACCACTTTAGGAATTGAAGGAATGCCTTTGTTACGATACAAAACAGGCGATTTATGTCATGTATATTATGATGCTTGTAGTTGTGGTAGAAATACTCCAAGATTAGGTCCAGTAGTTGGCAGAAAACAACAAATGATAAAATTTAAAGGAACTACACTTTTTCCACCGGCAATTTTTGATGTGTTGGACATGATAAGTGAAATAGAACTGTATCAAGTTGAAATTTCGAAAGATGAGTTTGATAACGACTTAATAACAATACTTCTACCTAAAAATATAGAAACTCTCGGGTTTAAACAAAAATTAACATCTTCATTCAAATCAAAATTAAGGGTAACTCCTTATTTTCGATTTATAGATAACAATTTATTAAATCAACAACTATTTAAACCAGAAAAAAGAAAACCAGAAAAATTGATTTATGTTTGACACCATCATAATTGGCTCTGGTGCTGGAGGGTTATCTACAGCAATATGCCTTGCTCGTGCAGGACAAAAAGTGCTGGTATTAGAGCAACATTATGTGCCCGGAGGTTGGTGTCATAGCTTTTATATCAAAGGACATCGGTTTACTCCAGGTGTTCATTATATTGGTTTATTAGACAAAGGAGAATCTACCCACGAATTGTACGAGGGTTTGGGTATTGCCAATGAGTTGGTTTTTTTTAAAATGAATACCAAAGCTTACGAACATTGTTGGATTGGAAACGAACGAATCAATCTTCCAGCCAACTTTGAAGAATTAAAGTTATCCCTTTCGGAAAGATTTCCTGCTGAGAAAAAAAATATCGCAACCTATTTAAAAACGGTAAAAGATGTAAGTAGAGAATTACAGTTAATTCCAAAAATGAGTGGTTTTTGGGACAACATCACCATCCCTTTTCGCACCAGGCACCTCGGTAAATATGGATTATTTAGTTTGAAAAAAGTAATAGGTTGGCACATTAAAGACCCTTTGTTGCAAAAAGTATTAAATGTACAATGTGGTGATCATGGCTTAGCACCCCAAAAAGCCAGTTTTCCTTTACATTGTGCAGTTATGGATCATTATTTTAGTGGTGGATTTTATCCTATGGGTGGCGGTGGGGCTATCGTTAAAGCGATGACAAATTGCATTAAAAAATATGGCGGAGAAATACGAACTCAACAAACAGTAAAACAAATATTAATCGAGGGAGAAAAAAATAAAAAAGCGATAGGTGTAGAACTTGAAAATGGAGAAAAAATTTATGCAAAAAGAATTATCTCTAATGCTGATCCTAGTAAAACCTATATGGATATGGTTGGTGCTGAAAATTTAAGCACTAAATTATTACACAGACTCCATGAAACTAAGTATTCTTGCACCTCTTTGATGCTATTTTTAATAGTAGATATGGATGTAAGAAAAGCTGGTTTAGATTCTGGAAATATATGGGTGATGCCCGATAGAGATACTGATGAGTTGTATCATGAAATGATGAACCCCGATGTTTTAACAGGTGAAGATTTTGCTGGTTTATTTGTAAGTTGTACCACACTTAAAGATCCTTCGAGTTTTGATGGAAGATACCACACCATTGAAGTTATCACATACATTAATCACGAAGCTTTTACTAACTTTAAAAATGAAGGAGAAAAACGTTCTAAAGAATACTTAAAATTCAAAGAATTGTTGACTGAAAAGATGGTTAAAAGTATCGAAAAAGTAATTCCTGGTGTGAGAAACAAAATAGTACACAAAGAACTTGGGACACCAATAACCAATGATTTCTTTATCAATTCAACCAATGGTTGTGTTTACGGTACCGAAAAAAGCTTTCGCCAAACGGGTCCTTTCTCTTTTAAAGCCAAAAGTGAAATTGAAAATTTATACCTCTGCGGTGCAAGTATATTGTCGCATGGAGTTGCCGGAGCGAGTTATTCTGGAGTTCAAACCGCAGCAATTATCCTAAATTGCAAACAAAAAGATTTATTAAAGTTTGATGACACTCAACATGTAAGGGTTTATGATGCTGAAAATGATGTTGACTATCCAGACTGGATGCTAAATAAGATAAAAACTAAAAGAAATCGTTTGATTGTTAAAAATAACAATTAATAGCTATTTTTGAAATCTTTAAATATAAAATATGAATCAAACCATCAGAGCAATTGATGCAAAATATGAAGCCCAAAAAATAGCTTTTTCACCTATTTATTTTCAATGTGTAGTAGCACTTAGAGACTTAGGTATTTTAGAATATATCTATAAAAATAGAAAAGGAGTTGAAATCAAAAATATCTCCAAAGATTTAAATTTAACCGATTACGGTGTTCGTGTTTTATTAGAAGCAGCAGAAGTTATTGATGTAGTTGCCTTTGTTGATGATTCTACTGTAAAATTAACTAAAATTGGTTTTTTTGTACTAAATGATGAAATGACAAAGGTGAACATTAATTATGTAAATGATGTTTGTTATGAAGGGGCAAAAGCCTTAACCACAAGTATTAAAACAGGAAAACCTGAAGGATTAAAAGTTTTTGGCAAATGGAATACTGTTTATGAAGGCTTATCTCAATTGCCTGAAAAAATAAAAAAATCATGGTTTGAGTTTGACCACTATTACTCTGATGACGCATTTCCTTTTGCACTTGAAATTGTTTGCAAGGAAAAACCCGCTTATATTTTTGATATTGGAGGAAATACAGGAAAATTTGCTATTGCTAGTTGCAATTATGATTCAACAATAAAGGTTAAAATATTAGACTTGCCAGGACAGTTAAATGTAGCACGAAAAAATGCTGAAACACTTCACCTAGAAAATCGCATTGATTTTCACCAAATTAATTTATTAGATACCTTTCAAAAAATACCTCAAGGAGCAGATGCTATTTGGATGAGTCAATTTTTAGATTGTTTCTCAGAAAAAGAAATTGTTCAGATCTTGAAAAATGTGGAACAAGCTTCTGATAAAAATACTTTCATTTACATTATGGAACCTTTTATTGATAATCAAAATTTCCCTGCTGCTAAACATTCATTGGTTGCAACTTCTGTTTATTTCACCATTATTGCTAATGGTAATAGTAAAATGTATAGTGTTGATGTAATGAAAAACTTAGTTCAACAAGCTGGATTAAAGGTTGTAGAAGAATTTCCTTTAATAGGAAATAGTTATCATACTATTTTAAAGTGTATGAAAGGTTAGTGGCTAAAATAACCTTTCTTACACTCGTGTTGTTTTATTTTCTTGATTTTGCAATATAAACAACTATAGTTAGTTTTATTATCCTTTCAAGCATTTTCTTTCATTCTCACCACTTTTGCCAAAGTTGAAATAACAGTGTTGTGCTTTTTAATAAAAGGATTGGTTTCATCCCACACATAACCAGCTAATACAGAACAAATTTGATTTTTTAGTTGAGGTTGAATTTCTTGTGCAAAAAAGATCGTTTGCAAATCGCCATTGTACCAAGCTTTTACATAGCTTCTAAAAACATCAACGCCTTTTTTCACTACTTCTTCATAATCATTTTTCCAATCTACAGGGTTTCCAGAAATTTGTTGATGAGCTAATTTTGCAGCTTGTAATCCCGAAAACGTAGCTAAAGTAACACCTGAAGAAAAAACAGGATCTAGAAACTCAGTACTATTCCCACACAATACATAACCATCGCCATACATTTGTTTTACGCCTATAGAATAGCCAAAGATTTTTCGTGGCTCAAAGATTAATGAAACCTCTTTGAAACGCTCCTTTAAATCTTCAAAATTGGCAATAAAGGTTTTAAACTTTTCGCCATTATTTAGTGAAAATTCATTAATTAATTCTTCGTTACCCACCACACCAACAGAAGTATGCCCATCCGAAAAAGGAATTGCCCACAACCATGCTTCATTATTGTTAAACGCATGAATAAAAATGTTGTTTCCTGCTTTTTCTGTTCTATTTTTATCCACAAGATGTGTAAACACTGCTCCTCTAGCTTTTAAATCGGAAGGTTCATTAAGGTTTAATAGCTTGGGTAACACTCTACCATAACCACTGGCATCAATAACAAATTTAGCTTTTGCTGTAATTAGCTGTCCATTTTTATTTTCGTATTCAACCTGTTGAAAATCAGTATTAAAAATTACATTTTTAACTGTAGCGTTAAATTGAACTTCAACACCTTTTTTCTGGATTTCATTTACTAGGGTTTGGTCAAATTGTTCTCGTTGCACTTGCCAAGTCCATGCCCAGCCCTTGGTATGTTGTTCCGAAAAGGAAAAATCACATCTAGTATTTCCTTTATAAAAAGATGCACCTGTTTTTATTTGAAAACCAACTTTTTTAACAGCCTCTAATAAATCTGCCTCTTCAAGGTGATTCATGCAATGAGGAAGTAAACTTTCTCCAATAACAAAACGAGGAAAGGTTTCTTTTTCGAGCACCAAAACACTATCTTTCATTTTATTTAAATAAGCTGCAGCAACCGAACCAGATGGCCCTGCACCAATAACTATAACGTCATACGTTTTCATGTTAACTATTTTTTACTTTATTAATTAATTGATGCTTATCCACAAATTCGAAACAAGTAACGAAAGCACCAATGGTTACCCCTAAAACACCATGCAGTACAATGTTTTGACCAGTTAGGGATAAGTTTTTTATTTTAGTTCTCGAATTTATTGAGGTTTTCAATGGGTTTCTATTGTCCTTTGCAATTCCATAAAGTGCTCCCGTTTTATCCCCGATATAATCTCTAAAAGTAAGAGGAGTTGTACTATAGATACTTTTAATCTTTAAACGAATATCAGGAAATTGTTCTTCTAAAACTGTGATTACTTTTTCTTCTTTCTCTTTTTTAAAAGCTTCGTAATCTGCTCCCCTATTATTTTTGTTTGCGATGGTATTGTGAGTGTCTGCCCATTGATCAGTTTCTTTACTATCCATATAAGTCATTACAGACATACTTTCTGCAAATGTTTCATTTTTTGAATTTGCAGGGGTGCACACAAAATAAGATTGTGGCCATTCTTTTGGATTGTAATTAACGGTACCCCAAACATCGTCAATATTTACTTGATAGATATTATAATTAAGATAGTTGAACGTATTTTCTTTAAAAACGAGATGAACAATAAAAGAAGAAGAAGTGTCTTTAAGCCCTTTTATTCTTTTAGTATAAGCTTTTAAAAATCTATTTTCTCCAAAAATATCGATGGTAATTGCTGGATGAACATTTGAAATAAATTTTTTACCTTTAACTACTTCTCCCGATTTTAAAATAACTTCTTGAATTTCGCCATTTTCTTTAAAGTTAGCCCCAACAACTTCTTTTCTTTTATATATTTCTGCACCCAATGCTTTAATCGACTTACTCATGTGAATGGCTATTTGAGAACCTCCATCTTTTAACCGATAAGCTCCTGTTAAATAACTATTCATAATTAATGCATGAACATACCAAGGGGTGCTCTCTTTTTCTCCTGCATATAAACCATTGGTTCCAGCCAGTACATTCTGTAATAGTTTATTTGAAGTTATAGCAGCAATGTGTTCGTAAGCATTCATGCTCAACAATGCTATGTTGTTTACATGACTACTATTTGGTATTTCTAAATTATATACTGGAAACTGTTGGCAGGTTTCTTTAATTGCATTACAATACGAAACAATGGCATTTTTTTCTTCAGGAAATTGTTTGGTTAAAGTAGCAATAAAATTTTCATAACCTTGTGCATGCTTAAACTCTTTGCCATCTTTAAAACGAATTACATCAAAACCATCTTCATCCATTCGTTTTAACTTAAGTTTTTTCATTAAACCAAAATATTTAAAAAATTGGTTTAAATTTTCTCCTTCATCTAAACTTCCAATATAATGGACTCCAGTATCGAAAATACATTTTTCTCTACTAAACACTTGTAAGTTTCCTCCAATTTGATGATTTTTTTCCAACACAATAACGCTATGTCCTTCGGATGCTAAAATATAAGCACAAGCCAAACCTCCTAAGCCACTGCCAATAATTACAAAATCATATTCTTTTTTTGTGATAGCCATTTTATTTCTTCCTCAACGTAAATAAAACATTGGATGTTTTGTTGGAATGTTGCTCCATTTGAAAATCGAGATGATGTTGATGAGCAAAATTGCGAATATCTATTGAAGAAAAAAAGTGAAAATTTTCTTCTTTTTTATTAAATGAGAAAATCTTAGTTGATAACTGCTCAGTTAGTTCTGTTTTACTGTGTTTTTCGGTCAAATCCGTTATTCCATCTCTAATTAAAATAATACCATTTGTAGTTAAACTTAATGCGCATTTTTCGAGTAATTGTTGCTGTTTTTCTTTAGAAAAATAATGGAGTACATCGTTTAATAGGATGGCGTCAAATTTATCAAACTGATAAGTAGTAATGTCTTCATGTTTAAAAACTAAGTTTTCGGTTTTATCAAATCCATTTGCTGCAATGTTTATTTTTTCTTCGTCATAATCTATTCCAAGTATCTTTCTATTTTCATCTTTATAATGCAAAAAATACGACAAGTAGCCGTAACCACAGCCAACATCTAGTATATTGGTTTTATCTTTTAGTAATTGATTATAATGTTCAAAGTTGTTCACTTCTAATTTCCATTTTATTCGAACATACCATTCTAATACTGGTCCTTTATAAATATAATTAGCGAATACTCGAGGAAATAACGTTTTACTATTTTCTATTTCATCTTTAAATTTAACATATTCTTGTTTAAAGTAGTTCGATATTGTTTTTGTTCTTTCTCCAAAAGTAATTCCCCAAGAAGTATCATTAGCTTTAATTTGCGGAAGTATCTTTAAATTGATGTAACCATGTCTCACGAAATATTCAGATTTTGGCAAGACATAAGAAACTCCATGTATGATAATGGGAGTAATATCCAATTTTAATTCTTGTGCTAAAAAGAAAGCCCCTTTATGAAATCTTTTCATTTCATCATTATTTGACCTTGAACCTTCAGGAAAAATTGCTAGAGAATATCCATCATTAATTCTGTCTTGAATGGTTTTTAAATCCACCGTGGGGTTCTCTCCAACATAAATATATCCAGCATAGCGAACAAGTGGACCAAACAAAATAGAATTATAGACCCAACCTTTAACCATAATGATGATTTTTGGGTTTAGCGATAACAACATTAAAATATCCAAAAACGAAGTGTGATTGGCAATAATTATGGATGGCTTAGTTAAATCAAGCAATTCTCGATGATAAATGGTTTTACGAACATGAAATGCTGAGTACATAACACTATATGAGGCGTATGACAACAATATATTTAGTAAGAATCTTTTCTTCTTTCTGGAAATCGGTAATATTATTATAAAAGGAAGCAAAATAGATATAACTAAACACCCAAATACAAACCACGAAAATTCAAATACAGAAACTAGAAAAGCGACTAATGTGACGGGTGTTTTCTTTTTTTCAATTCTATTTTGGATAAAAATATCGAACAAAAATGGTTGTAAAACAATAGAAATAACTAAGATGCAAAAAATACCCAACACACTAATTAAAGCCACCGAGTGAATGGCAGGATGTTTTGCAAAAAACAAAACTCCAGTACCAACCATTGTGGTAATAGCAGAAAGAATAATGGCAGTATTGTAGGAACCAAGTGTATTTTTTTTGAATTTGTATTTAGTTAATAACCCATCTGTTACAAAAATGCTATAATCATCTCCCAAGCCAAAAACAAAAGTAGCAATAACAATGTTTACAAAGTTAAACTTGATATCGAAAATAGAAGCTATTCCTAAAATCCAAATCCAACTAACTACCATGGGAATAAAAGTGAAAAGTGCTAATTCTATTCTTCCGTAAATAATTAATAGACTAATAAATACAAGCAAAGAAGAAATAATGAAGATATAATTAAAGTCGTTTTTTACCACTGCCAATAAATCCTTAGCCACTTCTGCTTTATTAAATGTGGAAACTCCTTTTATTTGGGTAAGCTTTTGTTGTACTTCCGAAAGCAACTCCTTAGGTACAACAACTGTAGAGATAATAGTGGTATGTGTATCTAACTCATTAATAAAATCGGCTAAACCTAACTCATTAATTATGTTTTTTTGAGTCATTTCCCCTTTCCCTTGCCCCTTGTCCCTTTCTCTTTTATTGTTGGTCGATGAAGCTATCCATTCTTTAAATGGAGTAAAGGCTTGTACATTAAAACCAAGACTATCAGAAACGACATCTAAATTATTAAAGGTAGTTGATTGATGAGTTTTCCAAAAAGCATTCCATAGGTTTAATCTATATGTGGCAATAGAATCAGGAATAATAAATTTACTAATCGAAATGGAGGAGAATATTTTTTTATCGCTTTGTAATTCTTGTATTTTTTGAAATAATAGATAATTAATTTGATTGGCTTTTTTAAAAGAACTTGCTTCAGCAAATAAGTATAGTTTTTTTTCAATTTCAGGGTTAATGCCTACCAACTCTTTTTCTTTTTCTTTTAAATTTTGGCGATGAAAACTAAGATTGTCCAAATCTCCATCAAACTGAATATCAAAAGAAAAATAGAAAAACACAATGGTAAGAATAACAACAATTCCTAAAAATAATTTTCTAAAACGGTTAGGAATTGAAATAACAAAATCTTTGTTTTTTCCTTTAACATTTGAGTAATCAAAATGAAAAACTTTTATAAAAATTGGAAGTCCAGTTAACGTAAAAAAAGCTGCTCCAATTAGACTTAAAGCAGCAAACAAGCCAAAATCTTGAAGTACTGCTGAATTAGTAAACAACAACGCTCCAAAAGCCATTATTGTTGTAAATGCACCAGTTAATAAAGGAGTAGAAACTTCATTGATGGTTTCTGTAATAGATTTTGAGTGTTGCAGGTGTGTGAAAAAATGGAAAGAAAAATCCAAGATAATTCCAAAAACTATGGCTCCTGTTGCTAATGAAATTCCAGAAATTTCAGGCTTAAGAAACCCAATCATTCCTAAGGCAAACAAACCTCCAAAAACAGTTGGAAGAATAAAATAGAGAGGAATTAATAATTTTCTATAAAAAACAAAAAGTATGAATAAGATAATAATTAAGGTAAGAATGATAGTAAGGAATGTATCTTTTTTAATTTGAATGCTATTTTCTGCACCAATTTGAAAAGTTCCAAAATAATCGACCTGATGAGTCGGATGATGAATGTTCCAATTCGTTTTAAAATCGTTTAATTGATGATAAAGAGCAACATTTTTTTTATTATTAGATAAGTTAAATGTTGTTTTTGCTGTAATTAAAAGTTCTTCTTTGTTTTCAGAGAAAACATACCCATTTTCAACATTTATTTTTGAAAAATTAGTTTCCTCATTTAATTTATTAAAAAAGTCACCGGTAATATTAATTGGATCTTTTAAGATAAAATCTTTAAATAAAAATCCTCCAGGTGAAAGGAGCGTTCTTTGAGAATTGGCTAAAGCAATAGTGATAGAATCTTTTTGAATTTTAGTTTCAATTTGTTGGTAATAATCATCACCTATATATTTAGGAAAATTGTTATAAAAATAGTGATAAACCTTTTTCTCAATATCGGGTCTTACCATAACAATATCTTTTAGGTAAGATTTTGCATGTATATTTAATGAGTCGGCTAAAGAAGTGGTAAGAATCTCCAATTCCTCAACATCATTGTCATTCACTTTTAACGAAAAAACGATTTGATTGCTTAAATTTCCTTGATCAATGAGCTGACTAAATTTTGAAAAAGAATTTCCTTTGGGTAGCGTGGAAAATATGTTTTCATTAATTTTAATTTTGGAAGTTCCAATAATAAAAATGCTTAATAGACTGAATATTACAAGAGTAAATACTAATTTCTTATTATAAAAAAAATTAATGATATCGTTTATAAATTTGCTTAGCATTTACTCGATTCTTATAAAAAAAATTTAAACAAAGTTAGCGTTGTTTGGATAACATACAATTCTATTATTACAATTAGTAATGATTTTTTTTTAAAAGAAATAATAAAATTGTTGGTTTTTATAAAAAATTCATACATTTGCAGTCCTTAAAAATTAAGTAACAAGTAAAAATATGGCTAATCATAAGTCCTCATTAAAGAGAATAAGACAAACAGCAGTTAAAACGCTAAGAAATAAATATCAGCATAAAACTACTCGTAATGCTATTAAAGAATTAAAAAATTCTACAGATAAAAAAGAAGCAACTACTATGCTACCAAAAGTTTCTTCAATGTTAGATAAGCTAGCGAAGCAAAAAGTTATTCATAGTAATAAAGCAGCTAACTTAAAATCTAAGTTAACCAAACACGTTGCTAGCTTATAATTAAGACCAAAAAAAACATTTAGTGAAGGCTTTCTATTTAGAAAGCCTTTTTTTTGCTTATAATTCTTTATTCCATTAAGACAATAAGTATCTTTGAAAAAATAAAAAAATAAAATGATTAGAGTTGCCATCAACGGATTTGGAAGAATAGGAAGAGTTGTTACTCGAGCGTTAGACAAACATCCAAACATACAATTAATTGCTATCAATGATTTAGCAAATACTGATACCTTAGCTCACTTAATAAAATATGATTCGGTTCATGGTAAATTTAACGGAGAAGTAACTCATAACGACACATCAATTAGTTTAAACGGAAATGTTATCATAACCTTTCAAGAAAGGGATCCTGCTAATTTACCCTGGAAAGAATTAAACATTGATATTGTTGTTGAATCAACAGGATTATTTTTAACCAAAGAGTTGGCTCAAAAACACATTACTGCTGGAGCTAAAAAAGTAATAATATCTGCACCTGCAAAAGGTACTGATATTAAAACAGTAGTACTTGGAGTTAATGATGACATTTTATCAACTGAAGATCAAATTATTTCTAATGCATCTTGCACCACCAATGCTGCTGCTCCTTTAATAAAAATTTTAAACGAACTAGGCGATATCGAGCGAGCTTTTATTTCTACAGTACATTCTTACACGAACGACCAAGGATTACACGATGCTCCACACAAAGATTTACGAAGAGCTCGAGCTGGAGCAATATCTATAGTACCAACAAGCACAGGTGCGGCAAAAGCCCTCACAAAAATATTTCCAAAAATTGAAGGAAAGATTGAAGGTTATGCCTTAAGGGTTCCTGTGCCCGATGGTTCTTTAATAGATATTACTGCTTTTGTAAATAAAGATTTAACGGTAGAAACTATTAATGCAGCTTTTAAAAAGGCAGCCGATACCAACCTAAAAGGAATTTTAGAATATACCACAGATGAAATTGTTTCGATTGACATCGTTGGAAACACTCACTCTTGTATTTTCGACTCAAAACTTACCGTTACCAATGGCAACATGGTAAAAGTGGTAGGTTGGTACGATAATGAAGTGGGTTACTCTAATAGAGTGGTTGATTTGATTGAGAAGATTGGGAGGTGATTATTCCTTATTTTTGAGGAACGTATAATGCGAATATTTATCCCATTTTCAGTTTAGATGAACATAATTTTTTATAACTTTACAGTATGTGTAAGGATAAATTGATAACAGGAATAAAAGTTACTCAACAAATGAGTAAGGCTAGAAATATTCTTAATAATCAGGTTATTCCCAAAGAAGAATTGTTCCAGATTCGGAAAAAGAAAGGGAAGCTAAGCCCTGAACTAATAAGAGCTCTAAAATCAAATGCCTGATTTGATAATAATTGCAGGATGCAATGGAGCAGGGAAATCTACATTTTCATCTTCATTTTTACCCGATGGATTAAATTCTTTCGACTATGACAGATTGTTTTTAGAGAATTATAACAGCATACAAGATAGTGAATTGAGAGAAGAATTTGCTAAGTCAAACTACAAAAGATTTTGAATCATCCATTGATAAGGCTTTGTTAAATAAAGCGGATTTTTGCTACGAAACAAATTTTGATTCACATCCTTTATATTGGGCTCAGAAATTTAGAGAAAATTGGGATATTTGGCAAAAATATCAATCTGATAGTATTTGCTATAACCGAAAGTTAGAAATAATAATTATTGATTATTTCAACATACGAATTAAATATCCATTTACATTTGTACTGTGAAAAAAATTAGTAAAGTTTTAGGATTAACATTTTTACTTGTTGTTTATTGCGTAGCGATAGGTAGTAGTTTCCTAGATTCAAATTCTTCATCTTTTAAAAATTCGGGTGCAGAAAATACCCTATCAGTTGTTTCTGCGAACATAATCACCCCTTCTTCCCAAGCTGAAGGATCATTAAAAGTTTCTTGCCCTACAGTTTTTAACTTTAAAAATCCTTTCAGCGAATTTAATACCATCATACAATCTACAGAACATATTATTGCAACTAAATTTTTTCAATACACCTTCTCCTCAAGGAACTTTCCGATTCAATTCCGGAATATTGATATTATTTTTCCCTTCCATTATTTTTGGTAATCCTATCAAAGGCAGGTTCTAAAAATTGATTTTTTTATTACACACCCCTTACCCCTCTTAATAAAGGGGGTATGAAATGTTAATTTTTAGAACCCACCTAACGTAAACCGTGCCGATAACAGGCATTGTATTTTGATTTTTTAAAGGTATTGTATCTCTACAAAACCTCTAATTATTTATTTCAAATCAACAAAAACTTTAACATGAATTTAGGATTAACCATTATAGGGATAATTATGTTTGCGATATGCAGCTTACCCTTCGTATTACCATATATGAGTAGAAAAAAACAAGAAAAACAATTCCTTCAAACACTTTTTAATAGTGCAGAAAAACAAAATTGTAAAATCACTCAACACGAATTTTGTGGCGATTTTATTATTGGACTTGATGAAACTGCAAATGCTCTTTTCTTTTATAAAAAGAAAAACGAAGAGGAAACAAAAATTCACATTCACCTTTCGGATATTCAAAATTGTAAGATGATGACTACTTGTAGGTCAAATGAAAACAATAATCTAAAATTTACCGACAAGGTTGAATTAAGTTTAATGCCAATAACCAAAAATAAACCCAATATATTATTAGAATTTTACAATACTCAAGATAGTTTTCAAGCAGGGCCTGATTTACTACTAGTCGGCAAATGGGAAAGAATTATTAACGAATTACTTAAATACCGAAAAACAACATCTTTAGAAACTTCCTTAAAATTATAAAAAAATGGACACGCTTATTCTAATTGCTTTCGTTATTGGCTACGCATTAATAACTATTGAAAATAAAATTCATATCAATAAAGCGGCAATAGCTCTTCTTACTGGTTCATTATGTTGGACAATCTATGTTTTGTTTGCAACAACATATCCCGAAACAATTGTTAGTCAACTAATAGAACATGTAGGAGATATTTCTCAGATTATATTCTTCTTAATTGGTGCTATGACAATTGTTGAATTAATTGATTCTCATCAAGGGTTTGATGTGATTTCGAAATTATTAACAACACATAATAAGAGAATATTACTTTGGATAATCAGTTTTATCACCTTCTTTCTTTCATCAGTTCTCGACAACCTAACTACCACAATTGTTATGGTTACACTTATTCGAAAATTATTAAGTGATAAAACAGACAGGTTATATTTTTCTGGGATGATTATTATTGCAGCAAATGCTGGTGGTGCATGGACTCCAATTGGTGATGTAACTACGACAATGTTGTGGATTGGTGGTCAAATATCAACTGTAAATATTATGCTAAAATTGTTCCTTCCATCATTGGTTAGCATGGTTATTCCATTGTCATTAATTTCTGTGAAGATTAAAGGAAATTTTGAAAAAAATAATAAACAAAATACGGAATCAATTGTTCCTACTTTTGAAAAAAACATCGTTTTCTTTCTTGGAATTTCTGCCTTAATCTTTGTTCCTATTTTTAAAACTTTCACACATTTACCACCTTTTATGGGAATTCTTATCGGATTATCTATATTATGGATAGTAACAGAACTCCTTCATAAAAACAAAGAAGAAAAAAATAAAATTACTGTTTCAAATGCTTTGCGAAAAATTGACATTCCAAGTGTTTTATTTTTTCTAGGTATTCTTGTCGCTGTTGCCTCACTTGAAGCAACTGGATTACTTACTAGTTTGGCAACTTCAATGAGTGGAGCTATAAGTGATATAAAAATAATCGCCATTACTTTGGGAATTCTTTCTGCAATAATCGACAATGTGCCATTGGTTGCAGCGACAATGGGAATGTATGATTTACAAACTTTTCCTATAGACCATTATTTTTGGGAATTAATCGCTTATTGTGCAGGTACTGGAGGAAGCATTCTTATTATTGGTTCTGCAGCTGGTGTAGCTGCCATGGGAATAGAAAAAATAGACTTTTTTTGGTATTTCAAAAAAATAAGTTTAGTTGCACTTATTGGATATTTTGCAGGAGCTTTTTTGTATCTATTATTACTTTAAAAATTGAATCACGCTTTAGAAGTTGAGTGCCTCTAAAGCGTGATTGGTATTATGCGAACTCATTATTCAATAACAAACCCAACCCTTTCTAAATCCTTCCAAAAATTGGGGTACGATTTAATTACCACATCGGGGTTTTCAATGGTAATTGGATAAAGTAAAGCTAATGGAGCAAAAGCCATTGCCATACGATGGTCGTTGTAGGTTTTTATGGTGTTCGTCATTGCGAGGCACGAAGCAATCTTATTATTTGAAACAGATTGCTTCACTCCACGTTGTTCCGTTCGCAATGACGATAAAATAATTAAATCATCACCTTCAACCTCCACGTTATAACCCAGTTTACAAAGTTCGGTTTGCAACGCCAAAATCCGGTCGGTTTCTTTAATACGCAAGGTAGATAAACCTGTAAGTTTTGCAGGAACATTTAACGCTGCACAAGTTACCGCAACGGCTTGGGCTAAATCGGGGCAATTGGAAAAATTAAGTCGGAAGTCCGAAGTCCGAAGTCCGAAGTCGGAAGTTTTAGTTAAACGCACCCCATTATTAAGATATTCAGTTTTTACACCAAAGTTTTCATAAATTTTGGCAACAACAGCATCGCCTTGTAAGCTATTTAGTTTTAAACCAAGCAAAGTAATTTTTGCTTCTTTTGCTAACGCAACCATGCTGTACCAATAAGATGCTGAGCTCCAATCTGCTTCCACAATGAAATCCTTTGCTTTATAATTCCCATTATTTACAGTTATTGAATTATTTTTCCACGCTGCACTTACTCCAAAATAGCACATCATATTAATAGTCATTTCAATATAGGGTTTTGAAGTCAATTCTCCTATAAAATCAAGTTGTAATCCTTTTTTTAATTGAGGAGCAATCAATAACAAGGCAGAAATATATTGACTACTCACGCTGCCATCTACTTGTATTTTACCTCCAATTAGTTCTTTTCCTTTAATTTTTAAAGGTGGAAAGCCTTCTTTTTCGATATATTCTATTTCCGCTCCCATTTGATGTAAAGCAGTAACCAAAAGTCTTATTGGTCTTTCTTTCATTCTTGATGAACCAGTTAGCGTCCATTCTCCATTTTGAATTGCTAGATATGCCGTTAAAAATCGCATTGCTGTACCTGCCAATCCTACATCCAACACATTATTGGTAGTAGATAGATGAAGAATTGAATGGAGTGTTTTTTTTAAAATAACAGTATCTTCTGCTGTAGCTAAATTTTCCATTTCAAAATTTTTACCACACAAAGCTCGGATGATTAATGCACGATTACTTTCACTTTTTGAAGAAGTGAGTTGTATTTCTCCTTTAATTAGTTGGGTGAAATGTGATAGTGAAATCGACATTAATTAGAACTATTTTCTTTTTTCGCTACTAAATTATAATAATTTAATGCATCCAAAATAATTTCAACAGTTACTTTTTTATCAATGTGAGCTTTTCCTATTTCAGAAATAAGGGTAAAATTGATGGCTTGTTTTTTATTTTTTTTGTCTTTTTTCATGAGTTCAATCAACTGATGAAAATCTGACTCTTCAAATTTATAAGTGGAGTATTGATTGAGAATAGTTGTTGAAATCTCTTTTAATTCAGTTGTAGATAACCCCATAATTTTAGTAGAAATATAAGATTCGCAAATTAACCCAATAGCCACAGCTTCACCATGAAATAATAGCTCATCATTATTTAACGAGTAGGTTTCCAATGCATGTCCAATGGTATGACCAAAATTCAGCAACTTCCGTTCGTTTTTCTCCTTTGGATCAGCAAGAACAATTTTATTTTTTATGTGAATAGAGGTAGTGATTAGTTTGAGCCAATTTTTAGAGTCCGACAACATTCCTTTCTTTAATTCTAACCAATATTTTTTATCTTTAATCAACCCATGTTTTAGTGCCTCGGCATATCCCGAAAGCATCTGTCTTTTGTTTAATGTTTTTAGAAAGTTGGGATAAATAAATACGCCTTTAGGCTCATTAAAACAACCTATCATATTTTTTAATCCTTCAAAATCAACACCCACTTTTCCTCCAACCGAAGCATCAATTTGCGACAACAAAGTAGTTGGAACATTAATGAAATCAATCCCTCTTTTAAAAGTTGAAGCAATAAAACCTCCCATATCTGAAATTACTCCACCACCCACATTAATCAATAAAGATTGTCTATCTGCTTTGTAATCTGATAAAGTCTTCCAAATTTGATAACAAATGTCCAACGATTTATTTTCCTCACCACTATTAATTTCAATTATTTCGGCATTTTGAAGATACTCTATTTGAATTATTAATTCAGGAATACAATATTGAAGTGTATTTTCATCTACTAAAATAAAAATTTTGCTGCCTTGATAAGGTCTGATATACTCTTTCAACACATTAAATACTTCATCTCCGATAAAAATTTCGGAGTTGCACGATTTAACATTAATTATTTTATTAATAGACATTTCAACAATTATATTTTGTAAAAATAGTGTATTTATGGGTGAAGAAAATCATATTTTCTACTAATTTCGTATGGTATTTTTGTTTTAAAATAAAAAGATGGATTTTAACAATACAGAGGTAGCCTTTTCAGGGAAAAGTAGTAATGATTTAAAAAAAAGTTACTGGTTATTTAAACTAATTGGTTGGAATTGGCTGATAAAAATTAGCCCTGCATTGTTAAATTTTTTTATGACGATTCGATTTCCAGTAACTTCCATCATAAAATCCACTATTTACAAGCAATTTTGTGGGGGAGAAACGATTAATGAATGTGATAAAACAATAAATGATTTAGGAAAATATAACGTAAAAACAATTCTTGACTATTCTGCTGAAGGCAAAGAAAGTGAGGTTGATTTTGATGCCAATGTTACTGAAACCATTTCTACCATAAAAAAAGCAAAAACTACCAAATTAATCCCTTTTTCAGTTTTTAAAACTACTGGTTTTGCTCGGTTTTCCTTGTTAGAGAAAATAAATGCGAAAGAACAATTAACTCAAGCAGAAATTGAAGAATTTGATCGAGTAAAAGGAAGAATCGATAAAATGTGCAGAAATGCTTATGAAGCTGGAATACCTATTTTTATTGATGCAGAAGAAACTTGGATACAAAATCCAATAGATGATTTAGCATTAGAAATGATGAGAAAATACAACAAAGAAAAAGCTGTTGTATTTAACACCATTCAATTGTATCGATGGGATAGATTGGCTTATTTTAAGAATTTGAAAACTATTGCCGACCAAGAAAATTTCTTTATTGGAATGAAATTAGTTCGTGGTGCTTATATCGAGAAAGAAAGGGAAAGAGCTGCAACAAAGGGTTATCAAGATCCTACTCAAAAAGATAAAGCCAGTACTGACAGAGACTTTAATGCTGCCCTAAAATTTTGCGTTGAAAACATTAATAAAATAGCTTTTTGCTGTGGCACCCATAACGAAGCAAGCACTCAATTTTTAATAGATTTGATGCAAGAATACCATATTGCTTTAGATGACCAACGAGTATATTTTGCTCAACTTTTGGGCATGAGCGACCACATCAGCATGAATTTAGCTAAAAGTGGTTATAACGTAACCAAATATGTTCCTTACGGACCTGTAAAAGATGTAATTCCTTATCTAATTAGAAGAGCAGAAGAAAATACATCCTTAGCTGGACAAACAGGAAGAGAGCTGTCCCTGATTTTAAAAGAAAAAGAAAGAAGGGAGAAGACTGAAGACCGAAGTCGGAAGTCAGAAGACTAAAGTTAACGGTTCACAGTTAGTAGTTCTTAGTCTTCAAATCGTAAATTAATGTAAAAATGTGTAGAAATGGGAATTAAACAACTCGAAATATTAAACTCTAAACTGGAAACTCTAAACTCTAAACTCTAAACTGGAAACTGGAAACTCAATTACCTCATGCAAAAATTAAAATTTCTCGGTTTATCTATTTTAAGTGGCTTACTAATGGGCGTATCTTGGCCAGCAACTGGTAATTTAGCTCCAATTTTCTTTATCGCTCTAGTTCCATTGCTCTATGTAGAATATTCGATTTCTCAAAATCGGGATAAATACAACTCGAGACATCTATTTTTATTTGCTTACACCACATTTTTAACATTTAACACCTATACAACTTGGTGGATATGGTACGCTACTGATGCTGGAATGATAATGGTTGAAGCCATTAACACATTATTTATGGCAATCGTTTTCATCTTGTTTCACACCATTAAAAATAGACTAGGAAATAAGAAAGGATATTTTAGTTTGATTGTTTTGTGGATTGGTTTTGAATGGCTTCATTACAATTGGGAATTGGCTCATCCTTGGTCAACTTTTGGAAATACGTTTGCTAACTATCCTCTACTGATACAATGGTATGAATATACTGGTGTTTTAGGTGGCACATTGTGGATTTTAATTATTAATATTTTTCTCTTTCAACTTTTTCGAAAAATAATTATTTTAGGAGAATCTATTAAAAAGAATAATAAAACTATTCTTGCAACAGCAAGCATTTTGTTTATCCCTATCATTTTTTCAATAATCATTTACACCAATTATTCTGAAAAAAATAATCCTGTTGAAGTAGTTGTGGTTCAGCCAAACATAGATCCATACATGAATAAGTTTAACCGAATGACTGAAGAACAACAAGTAGAAAGGATAATCTCTTTAGCAAGAAAAAAAATTACCCCAACTACTCGATACGTCGTTGCTCCAGAAACTGCCATACCTTATGGAAGTTATGAAAATGAATTGGAATCCAACAATTGCATCATTGCCATTCGAAAATTGTTACAAGATTATCCAAAAATTAATTTTGTTACAGGAATTTCCTCCTACATTGATTATGGACTAAGTGAAAAAAAACCAACATTAACTGCTCGGCAAAACAAAAGGACTAAAGTATGGCACGATGCTTTTAACTCCGCTATTTCAATAGATAAATCTTCCAATATTCAAATTTACCATAAGTCCAAATTAGTAATTGGTGTAGAAAAAATACCCTATCCAAAAGTTTTCTCCTATTTTGAAAAATTTGCATTAGACTTAGGAGGAACCGTAGGAAGTTTAGGAACAGAAAAAGAATCGAAAAATTTTATTAATGGTGGTATAAACATCGCTCCAGTTATTTGCTATGAATCTATTTTTGGTGAATATTTATCGACTTATGTACAAAAGGGAGCCAATTTTGTTTTTGTAATGACCAATGATGGTTGGTGGGATGACACGCCAGGATATCATCAACATTTATCGTATGCTCGTTTACGTGCCATTGAGAACAGAAGAAGTATAGCCAGAAGTGCAAATACAGGAACTTCTTGTTTTATTAATCAACGTGGCGATGTAATTGATGCCACCAATTGGTGGGAAGAAGAGGTAATCATTTATCAAATGAACAGTAATGATGCACTCACATTTTACACCAAAAATGGCGATATTATTGGAAGATTATCAGCGGCAATGGCAGTTTTATTATTACTTTGGAGCTGGACGATGAAGATGAGTCTAAAATTCAGGGGTTGAGGTTTGAGGTCTAGTATTCCCTTTCACCTTCCCTTGTCTCTTTCACATTTAATCTTTGGTGTTCATCAATTTTGTTGAATAGTTATTGTACTCTCCAATGATTGAAAGCATATATATTCCAGTACTTATGTTAAGATTGGATAGCTTTATAGAGTTATTTCCCTTTACTATCATTTCTTTTTTATTAGCTACCAATCTTCCTCTGTAATCATAAAAATAAATGATTAATTCTTCATCAGCTGTAGTAGAAACATTAAAACTTAACGCATTATTGTTTAACACCAATTGATTGACATCAAAGCTATTTGGATTACAGTTGGTAGATGCAATATTATGATAAGTAGTGGTACCATCAAAATCTACTTGTTTTAATCGGTAATAAGCTACTCCTGTTGAGGGATTAGGATCTATTACTGAATAATAATTAGTGACACTACTATTTCCTGCCCCTTGAACTTTTGTGATTTCAAAAAACGTTGCAGCATCATAACTTTTTTCTACCGTAAAATAATCGTTATTAATTTCCGATTGAGTTACCCATTTAATTTCAACTTCTCCATTTTTACAATTGGCTTCAAAACTAACTAGTTCTATTGGAAGTGGACTTAAATTATCGACTAAAATCCAATCTTTAAAAAAATCTGCCGCAGGAACAATAATATTAGTTACATTATCTGAAGCGGCATTATTGGTGCCAAATAATAAGGATTCCCATGAACCAGCACCCACATAGCAAGAACCTGTTGCTGCATAACCTGCATTAAACCGTTGTGCTTGCAAATTAGTTTCAACTATTGTATTTGTTCCTACCAATTCATTTGCTGCAGGATTGTAAGCAATAGTCATATTTACCGAAGGTTTTGTCCCATAGCCATTGGCATTTATTTGCCAAAACCGATCAGCCACGAATAAAGAACCATCTGCATTGGTAATTGCAGAACACATGTTGGTAATACCCGATTGCCAAGGAGTATTGTTATCAGCTGATGTTTCGTAAGTAGAAAAGATGACATTTCCTGCTCCAACACCTGCTCCAGTAACGGTTACAGATAATGGAATTTTAACAGCTCCTGTAGCCACACTCGTTGACCATGGAATAGAATATGCTCCAGTAGTAGTACTAATGTTCCATTTTATCCGATCGTTTTCTGCTTCTGATATTATTTTTCCTCCTGTACCAGCCACAGCCAATGCGTTCGCATTGCTATTATCTATTACCAAAAAAGCACTATTGTCTATTACCAAATAGCCATTGTTATTGATTACCATACGGGATTGTGCCTGTAATTGCAAATTGCAAATTACCAATTGGAAAAATGTTGCGAGAAGGATTAGTTTTTTCATAATCATATTAATATTAAAAAAAAAATTATTTACCATCATTATTCATCTGAAGGCTTCGACTTTTAATTAAACTACGACCTTTATGACCTTCTCTTGAAGACTGTTCCTTAAAAAATGACAAATCTACAGGATGATATCTTGAATTAATATTATCAGAAACCTTTGTTGTGCCATCTGAATATGTAAAAACCTCATTCGCTCGATTAGCAGTAATCGAATATGAAAATGATACATTTGATGTGCCCCCATTCAATTCAATTACATCAAAACCTGAAGCAGATTTATTAGCTACATAAACTCCATTACATTCTCCCTCTAATTGTACAAAAATTTTAATTGGGTGTTCAGCATCAACATGGATATTTTTTGTAAATATTGGGTCAATAGTTACGTGTATTATACCATTATTAAGTTGTCCTGTTCCAAAATCCATAAATAATATATCTGGAGACTCAGGAGCTGACATGGTAACTTTTTCCCCTTCATTTAATCCATCAATAATTGTTGAAACAGTTCCAAGCCCATATACTTTGCGTGCAGTCCAAGGCCCAGATTGCCAACCACCAAGAGCAGCCCAAATACCATCATTATCACCTTGAACGCCAAATGCCTGAAGAGTTATGCTATTTGCCTTTCCAATTGTACCAAGCACATTACCAATGCCATAAACACCTCCACCACCAGCCGCAGCACCAGATTGACTACCCTCAATTGCAGAATAAGTATTGGATGCATTTGTTGTTTGTGCATAAACACCACTCCCCATAGCAAGAGCGTTGTATCCGTTAATAGCCCATTCCTTTCCAGCAGCAGATGTAGCCGACACAAGATCTCCCGCAGCAGGAGCAGGTGTATTAACTCCCACCTGACCAATGTTTGTTATTCTCATCCTTTCAACTCCTGTGGTAGAAAAACCTAATATATCAGCACCAATAAAATACATCCCTGTATTTGGGTCAGCACTTCTTGAATAAAAAGGTAGAGCAGCAGTTCCATTGTTTTCAGCAAAAACCTGATAGGCATTAGCAACAGTAAAACGAGTTAAGTTACTTGTTCTAAAATTTAAGGCTTGAGCATTGGTGGTTCCTAAAAAATTAGTTCCAGCAACAGTGTTTGCATTTCCAGTAATTTTCCAATCATCACCACCAGTAGAAAAACGTACCCAAGCTGCACCTCCCCAATAGTAATACCCTGGAGTTACATTATTTGGGGAAACACCGGCAGTAGCGGTATTGTAAACTAACAATGAGGTAGCAGGAGCAGCAATTGGACCAGCAGCATTGAGTGCTGTTAGGGCAACTCGTGGGGCTAAAAAGCCTTTATTGGTAAAATCGACATCTAAACCAGCACTTGCTGCAGGAACTGCTCCAGTTGCATTTATCCCAATGTTTTGGGCGTTTAAACTTATCGTTGCTAATAACAACATTCCGATAGCTATTGGAGCTAAGGAAAATTTTTGTACTAATTTTTTCATAGTAAAAGTGTTTTAAAACAATTATTAATCTGCCAAAGGCTAATTCTATTTTATAAATTTATGAAATAAAGTAATATCAATCAATACTTTATTAAAATATTATTTGTATATTAATCCCAAATTTATTAAAAAAAATCGACAGAACACACTTATTCAGCGATTAAATTTACTAAATTTCTTCTAACTTTTTACATTTAGACGTATTTTTTTTTAAAAGGTTGCGTGGTTTACGCAAAAAAAGAGTAGGTATAACTACGTAAATTTTTAATTAAAAAAACTTATTTTATTGATTTTTCAGCTTGTTCTTCTGATAATTTGGTAATTACTTTAGAATATAAACTATCCATCTTCATGGGTTGTTGAGTGTAGTAAGCAATACTATTGTTAAATTGCTCTTCCGTGGTATTGTATTTTTTATAAACTTCATCAAACAATTGTGATTGATTAATTAAAGAATCTGTATTGGTAAATTTTAGTTTGATTAACGCTTGTGTTAATTCAATATCAGTAATCACATCTACCATTTTATCTGCTGGAATAATGTTATTCGGAACATCTTGTTTTTTACTGCCACAAGACAGGAAAATGAATGTCGTAATTAGAATGTATTTAGTCATTAGAAATTAGGCATTTACGATTTAGGATTTGTTTTTTATTATTTGATATTTGAGAAGTTACGTCATTGCGAGGTATTGGGAAGGCAGAAAGGTTGGCAACCGAAACAATCTGTCCTTCGATTAGGCAGATTGCTTCACTGTACTGCGTTCCGTTCGCAATGACGGTAGCGATAAAAAATTAGTCATTAGAAGAAGGAAGTTCCTTTCCCTTGTCCCTTGCCCCTTTTCAATTTTCACATTGATACAATGTTACATTAAACTGCTTCTTGTACTTTATTAGCTTTTAAAGTTCTTGCGGCATTCAACATAATTTCAATCATCCCTGAGCCATATTCACCGTCTATAACATCTCTAACTTCATAAACATCAGTTCCAACCACCACTTTATATAAAAAATGGTTTTGAGTTTTAACTCCAGAATCAGGTATGTCTTGCGTATAAATAACAGAAACTGAATCTTCTTTTACGATCTCGGAAGTAAAAACTAAATCTTCTTTTAAATCCATCTTCAACAATTCAATATCACCTTCTCCATACATAATTTCCAACCCAAAACTTGAACCGACAACTACTTCTAACGCTCCTCTTTCGGTTAAAGTAACTTGAGGATCTCCATTTAATTCTTTATTAGGCACCATAACGGTTAAATTAAAACCCCATTGGGATAAATCTAACTCTTCAAATCCTTTTAATTCAGGGTATTCAACAATATCAGTAGTTTCGTCTGTTCCATTACAACTACAGGCTGCAAAAGATACTATAGAAATTATTGCAAGAATATAGGCTAACTGTTTCATTTTATTCTAAATTTAGTAGCAAATATAAATAAAAAAACAGAACATGAAAATTAGTCACTGGAAATTTGAACTTTAGAAATTACAAATTTACGAATTTCGTCCTTTCTACTTTCTCATTTCACATTTTCCTTTTTACACACCCCTAGCCATCCGTCAGCTGACGGAGGGAAAGCCAAACGCACATTGCCCTTTCCCTTGTCCCTTTCTCCCTTCGCCTTTCTACTTTACTTTCCTATTTTCACTCTAATTCCTTCCGAATGAGAAGTAAATTCAGGAGCATACATGCACTGAATACTTGTTATTCCATTAGAAAAATCTCCACTCATATTCACTCTTAAAGGATATTCAAATACATAAGTTCCTTTGCGTAAATAATCGAAAAAGAAATTTGTAGCAGCATCTTTTGTGCTTTCATAATAACCTAATCCATCTTGATATTTATACCCAGAAAACACATTGATAGGTTCCAATCCTGCAGCTCGCATATCTTTCATGTGAACATATTCCATATCCCTATCCACTCTTAATTCAATTCTCACTTTAATTTTATCTCCTGGTTTAAGTTTTGTTCCTTCAATAATTGGAGTTATCACTGGTCCAGAAGGTGAATTTGTTTGTAAAAATAATTTCTTCACTAATTTTAAAGGAGTTTCGTGTGGAGTAATTTTATCCAACTGTTCAAAATATTGCCAATACATTGCACCCCAAGCAACGCCATCGTCTTTTTTTGTAACTGTTACATTCCCCATGTTGGCTTTAATTTCGGATTTGCCCCAAGATGTTTTAAAATAACCCGTTCCAGCTTCAACTTTCACATCATCCATTTTTTTAGGATCGATTAGTTGTCCTCCAACTTTTATTTCAACCAATTGGTCACTCGCCAATAAATCAGTTCCTCTTAGTAATAAAGCATAACATGCTTCGGTGGTTGCTTTTGTTGTTCTCCAATCTTGCGTTTGTTTTTGTTTTAGCAACCAAACCTTCATGGATTCCACACTTTCCTTATCGTTGGCAACCTCATCAAAAGCCTCAATTAGTAATGCTTGTGTTTCTATTGGAGCTTGGTACCAATAATATCCATCTAAAACATCTTTCCAATACATGCCCATTTCTTCATTGTTAATTGCATTTTCTTTTAATGATGCCATTATTTTTTGCTCCACCTGAATTCCTGTTTTAGGTTTTCCATCTCTAAACAATGTTAAAGCAATCATTCCTTGCATGTACCTACTTTTAGTTAACCAATATTTTTTTGCTTGACCAAAGTAATATTCATAAGCTTCTTTATTTCTTGAGCTAATTTCAACATCTTTCATGAAATAACTCCTCGCATATAAATATTGAATTTGATCGTAACTGATATGATCTTTTTCTAAATCAATCCCATATTTTTTTAGCCACTCATAATCTTCTCTTATTCTATCATCTAAATATCGAACAGCTTGTTGAGTCATATTCCATGTTTGGTAATTCTCCCTAATGTTTTTCACACCCAAATGGTCTAAATGTCCCATTCCAGTTACGATGTGTTGCGTAATATATCTGCTTTCGGGCATGCCTTTAAACCAGGTCCAACCACCGTTAGCAACTTGCAGTTCTTGCAATTTTTTTTCAGCTCTACTTAACTCATTACTCATTCGATTTAAGTCAAATAAAAGTCCAACTCTTTTTTTGCGTTCACTTTCGTTTTGAGAATTTAACACCCAAGGCGTTTCTTCCAAAATCAATGATTTTAACTCTTGATTTTTTTCTAAGTTCGATAAAAATGCTTGTGGGCTAGTTGATTTCCAACTGTCAAAAACACTTTTAATTTTTGGATTAGAATTAGCAATGTGTGATGCAATTGAGTTGGCATAAAAACGACTAAAAGTTTGTTCGGCACATTCGTAAGGGTATTCCATTAAATATGGAAGTGCTTGAATGGCGTACCATGCTGGATTTGAAGTGTATTCTAATGTTAATTGCTGGTGTTTAAGTGTTGTTGAAGCCCCTCCCAGCCTCCCGGAAGGGGAGGAGTTAATTAGTTTTTCAAACTTAAATGTTTTAGTTTGATTTCCTCGAATAGGAAGTGGCATAGATTCCGTTACCAACATTCTATTGGTTAGTACTGGAATTGCCATTTCTTCTCCATCTGTGTGTGCACCAGCTTTAGCTACTACTTTATAGGTAATTGCTGAATAACCTTCTGGGATTGATATTTCCCAGTTTACAGAAGTGCTTTTTCCTTTTTTAATACTAAATGCAGCTGTATCTTCTCCTTTTACCAATTGCTCAGAAATCAACTTCATGGTGATTGCATCGTAAAAGAAAATTTTTGCTCCACCACTCAACTCTTTATCGGAAAGGTTGGTGATTTTTGTGCTAAAAGTCATATTGTCACTTTCTCTAAAAAACCGAGGTGCATTTGGAAAAACCATCAAATCTTTTTGAGTTACAGTTTCTTCATAAATCATTCCTGTTTTTAAATCTTTGGTGTGAGCTAAGCCCATAAATTTCCATTTGGTTAATGCCTCTGGAATAGTAAATTTAATAATTACTTCCCCTTTTTCATTAGTAGTTAAGTGAGGATAAAAGAAAGCAGTTTCAGCAAAGTTTTTTCGAGCTTTCACTTCATCCATATCTTTTCCATTTCTAGTTTCACCACTTGCTGTTGTCCTAGTTACTATGGTGGAACCAAATGCTGCTGTTTGATCCACATTTTTATCTCGAGATGGCGACGGAGCTTGTTCAGCTAATCCACTCATTTTCGCCCCATCTTTTTTTGATTTTTCTCTATAACCACTTCTATCTTCATCCATTGCCGACTCCTCCGAAACTTCCATATCGTATAAATAATCTCCTCCCGAAATATCATCGTAATAATACCCACGATTGTTTCCGAAATAATAAAAGCCAAACCAATTTAACTGGTCATAAACTTTTGTTTTTAAGTTTACCAAACCTTTGTTCCAATTGTAGGCAATCAATTCAGAATTAGCTGTAGAAAACGAAGTGTTGCTTTGCCAATATCGTTGACTATAATCGTAATACAATACATCTAATCCCCAATAATTTGCTCGAAAAGCATCCAACGAAGCATCGTATAATGCAGCTACCATTTCAGCAGCTACTTTTTCACCTTTTTTACCTTTAATTTTAATTTTCCATTCTTCTTTTTGTCCAGGAATTAGCTTATTACGGAATGTTTCAAACTCTAAATCGAGCATTTTGTTGGTATGTGGAACCGTAACTGGAGAAGAGTAAGAAAAGTTTCTTCCATGTTTTACAAAAGTAAAATGCACTTGAAAATTACCTCTGTATTTCTCTAAAATAGGTATCGAAATCTTTTTTTGTTCTCCACTTATTTTCATCCATTCTTGATGCACCGTTTTACCTTTATGTTCAATTTCATAAAACACACTTACATCTTTTGCAGCAGAACCAATTAAAAACTCTGCTTTTTCTCCTGGTTCCCCTTTTGTTTTAACAGGTGCAAACCATCCAATTTCATTAACAGGAATGTATTTTTCAATATCATCAAATACTGTAAAATATTTCACCTCTTTAACTTCTTGACCGAACTTATCTTTGGTTATTGCTTCTAACACATAATAACCTGGGGTAAATTCTTGTAAATGTAAAAGCCGTATGGATTTTTTAGTAGCTGTATTAAAATCGTGATCGTAAACTTTACTACTTTTCTCCCATTTGTATTTATTATTCTCCTCTTCATACACATCTATAGGAAAATCTTTTAAATAGTCTTCTTTGGTTATGAATTTTTTATCTCCTTTGGTCCACAAAGCTGTTCGATAATATTTGTTGGGCATTTTTAGAGCCCAAACCTTCACATTTCCTTGGGCAGGTTCTGGTTCACCATTTAAGTTGGTGGTGTAAAAATCAAAGGTATCTACACTATTTTTATTTACTATTTCGGGAATGCTGATGTTAATGTTTAATGCTTTATATCCAACATAAACGTATGCTGTTGAACTGTGTGTTTCTCCATTAATATCAACTACATCAGCATAAACTGTATAAGAATAGGTTGGTGAGAATTTTTTGTTGATGGAGTGGTCGGGTTTTGCGATAAAATCAATTTTAAAATCTCCATTATCATCCGTAGTAGTTGTACCATTTTTAATTTCCATTTCAGCTGATTGAGGCCAATATCCCCAAAAGTAATAACACCAATAAGGAAAAGATGCATTCCGTACTACTCTATATTTTACTTCACCTTCATCTAATGCTGCACCCGAATATGTTTTTGCATTTCCAACAACATTAACTACTTCTTCTAATTTATAGGATCCTTTTATAGGTAAAAAAGTTACTTCAAACTTTGGACGTTTGTATTCTTCTACAGAAAAATAATTGGAACCATGAGTATCTGAAATATACATTTGCCCATTCAATCCATTATTTGGAGTAACAAAAGATCCGTTAAAGGTTCCATATTCATTAGTTACTAATTTTAAGCTAGCAACCTTTTGATTGTTGGCATCATAAAAAGTAACCGTAGATTGAAAATTTGTTTTGATGCTATTGTTATTTTCATTGTCTGTTTGTAAAACAATTCCTTTAAAATAGACAGTTTGTCCGGGTCTATAAATTGCTCTATCGGTAAAGAAAATTGTTCTAACATAAGTCCTAGTATTATCATAATATTTGTATTGATAATAAGAATCTTCGGTATTTAACATGTCATCATTTAAAGAAAAATCTGCATAAAAATTTCTATACTCCATTCCAGGCATTACTTTGAAAAATCCATTTTCATCGGTAATTTTTGTTCCTAATGAAATCCATTCATATTTTCGGAAGGTATAATTGTATTTTTCGAAATAGAGTTTAGCTTTTACGCCTTTTAAAGGGTTTCCTTTTTCTCTATCCATTACAAAAAATTCTACTTCTTCTTTGTCATTTTTTCGGGTTAAGTAGCTCAAATTAGAAATCCAAAATGGAGTTAGAGCAATTGCTTCTTCGTTGTAAATAGGTTCTTTTGCTGTTGAAGTCAATAAAACATAAAAACCTAATGGCAAGTTATCCATTTTAATTTCTCCCGAATGTTCTTGAAAATCTCCTTCATCTTGTAGGTTAAGATTCCATTCTTTAATTAATTTACTTTCTACTATATTTTTAAACCTAACCTCTCTATCCAAATTTCTGTTCCAATTTTTATAATCCTCGAAATCTACTTTTACGAGTTTAAAATGAACGTCTGTTAAATTTTTAAACGTTAATTTTGCTTTAAATGGAGTTTCAGGAATGTTCACCTTTTCTATGGTTACATTCAGGTTTTTCATTTTAATTTGATTTTCTAAAAGCCTACACCTATCTGCTCCGTAAGTATCTGGAAACTTATGAATGGCATTTAAGCACATGTTTACCGTTTTTTTAAGTTCCCATTTGTTGTCTTCCGATTCTAATGGTTTGTAGGAATTTCCTTTTGCTTGATGAATTAATGCCAATTCGTAAATAATTTCGGTCGAAGTAGGGTATGCTGCAAAATCGGCATATAATCTACTTAATGCTTTATAATAAAGTGTATCTGAATTTTCTACTACTGAATTTTGTTTTACAAATTTTAACCGTTTTAACTCCACATCAATTAATGCTGTTGGGCTAGTGTCATTGAGATGATTTTTAGTTAAATTTTGAAGAGTTTGTAACGCATAATACTTTAAGGACATGCTATCTTTACAAACAATATTGATGTTTGCGAACTCTTTGTAGGAAGCTAAATAGCTGGCACTATCCATCACAAAAGCATAAACAGGTTTTGTAATGCTAGGTTCTTCATTCATAAAATAATCTGATGCTCGATGAGCTAAAAAATCGTATAAAAAAGGTCGGTAATTACGTGCGTTATCTTCAATAATAATTTCACTAAAAAATTCAATTGGTGTTCTTGTTAAGCTGTCAATGTTTTTGATAGAGAGTAAATAATGTTGAATACTTGCGTCTGTAATTTTCTTTAAATCCCAAGTAGTAATGTCTTTGTTATCAAAATTGACTGTTTCTGTTCTGTTATAGAATTTCCACCTATTATTTTGATAATATCGCCAATACGATTCTCCAATAATAGAGTGCAATAAAGGTGTTAAAGGATAGGTTGATTTCTCGGCTTCATCATTTAATTCATTTAATGTTTTTACAAAAGAATTTTCTTCAATGTATGATTGCAGTTTAGCTTTTATAATTAATGCTTTTATGATTTGTTGATGATTATTTTCTTCTTTAGCTTTTTTATAAATTGCTTCAACTTCAGTTAATGCTGATTTTGTTAAACCATTTTGCTCCAAAGAATCTACTCTAGTCCATTCTTCTTTGTAAACTTCTCCTTTTGCATAAATTAATAATGGTTTTTTATTGTTCGAATCATTATTAGGCAAATTAGAGGATGAACAATTAGACAAAGCCCAAATTCCAATAAAAATTGATAGATATACTAATTTTGATTTCTTTAAATTGAAGAATTTCATGATGCATTATTTTAGTGAGTAACCAACTTTTAGAACATAGATGTTACATCCTATAAAATTGCATAAAAATTTATTAAAAAAAAACACTCTAAACTAATTTAGAGTGTTTTTAAGTTATTATGAAAAATCTATTATTTTAAAACAAAGTTAATTGGTAAGTTAAAGGATACACTTACTGCTTTCCCTCTTTGTTTACCTGCCTTCCAAGTGGGCATTGCTTTCACAACTCTTATGGCTTCTTTATCTAATAAATCATGAACACCTCTAATAATTTTAATATCTCTTATTTCGCCATTTTTTCCAATGGTGAAATTCACAAAAACCTTACCTGTAATTCCATTGGCTTTTGCTGCAGGTGGATATTTTACATTATCTCTTAAATATTCCATCATTTTGGTGGTTCCTCCTGGAAATTCTGGCATACTTTCTACAATGGTAAAAACTTCCTCTTCAACTACTTCTTCTTCTTGTTTAAACTCTTGAACTTCAGTTTTTGCATCTGCTTCGGTGTCAGCAATTTTAACATCTTCCACTTTTACCTCATCCTCAACAATTTCAATTATTTCTGGTGCAGCAGGTGGTAGTGGTGGTGGCGGTGGTGGTGTGTTTTGTTCTGTAATTGGAATAATATCTTCTTCCTCAACATCAACAACTAATTGACCTAATTCGCTTGCTTGAACATCATAGAATTTCCAATTTATCATTGAATAGATAACAAACAATGATAACACTAATCCTGTAAGAGTAAATGTTCCTCTTAATTTTTCTAAATCTGCTTTAGGGTTCTTTTTTGGTTCCATAACTTTTAATTTTCGTTTATAAAATTAATAATTTTTTTTAAAGTAGCTTATTTTATATTCAATCATCTTTTTATCGGTAACAATTTATTAATTAAAGGGTAAAATAACACCCCAAAAATTGCTCCAAAAGTGTTGGCAATAAAATCATACCAATTACCACTTCTGTTGATAAAGATGTAATTTTGGAGAATTTCCATAAATCCACCGAAAGAAATACCAAATAAAATTATAAAAATAACTACTCGAAAACGATTTTGCTCTTGAACATATTGCTTTTGAAAAGCAATAATTAATAGTATTGAAAGAACTGAATAAATAATAGCATGTACTAATTTATCGAACTGCCAAATAGGAATTTTAGGAACATGATTGCCTGGATAACCACTCAATACTAAAATTACCAATAACCAAATTGTTGTTGGCAAATATTTTGAATGTAAGAAAGATAATTTATTCATTAAAAATAATTCATCGGAGGACTTGAAGTCATCCGATGAATTTGTAAGGGCTATTATCCGATAATTCCTTTATATTGCTCTGCTGAAAGCAAATTATTTAAATCACTAGGATTTGACATTTTCACTTTAATCATCCAGCCTTTTCCGTAAGGATCTGTATTTACGGCTTCCGGAGAAGATTCTATCGCTTTATTAAACTCAATGACTTCACCAGAAACAGGCATAAATAAATCAGAAACAGTTTTAACAGCTTCTACTGTTCCAAAAATTTCTTCTTGAGCTAACGTATCACCAACTGTTTCTATTTCAACATAAACAATATCGCCTAATTCGCTTTGAGCGAAATCAGTTATTCCTACGGTAGCCATATCACCTTCAACTTTAACCCATTCGTGATCTTTTGTGTATTTTAATTCTGCTGGTACTTTCATTTTTTTTTAATTTTTAACGATTATTTAATTTCTAAATTTCTATCAATTTTTACTTCTGCGAATTTCTAATTTCTTATGCTAAATTCCTAATTCTACCCTCTAAATATTTATTGCGACAATGTAAATCTTAAACTAATTCCAGCATTGGTGTTTGATGTTGGAAATGTTGTTGAAATAAAGGGTTTGGTGGAAATATAATCATAAAAAGCTCTGATATTAAGTTTCGCACTAATTCTGTAATCTGCAGTAAATTTAATAGACAAAACGCACTGCCCAGCAGTTAATTGATTCACTTCTTCAACAATCTTTCGAATAATAGTGTTGTTTTTTCGAATAGAAACATCCACTCTTGTGTCGATATCGCTTTTTATCATCTTCTTTTTTGAAAATGGCATTCTAACATTTCTAAATTTATAACCAGTACCAACCGACCATTCGCTTCCTTTTACTTCAGTTATTTGATTGTTGGATAAACTTAATGATGCGTTTCTGTCTTTTTTATATTCAACTCTTAATAACATGTTGTTGTTTAAAGTCATATCCACTCCTAATAATGGTGAAAATTGTTCGGAAATGGATACGGTAGCAATTTGCAACTCCGAAATAAAATTTCCATTGATGTCCCTTGCATTTGCATTTCCATTTAAATCTTCTTGATATAACAAATTGGTAACGAAAGAACTATAATTTAAAGTAGATTTATAAGAATGTGTTAACGAGAATTTTTTAAAGGCTCTATTCACAAAAGGAAGATTAATTAAACCATCATAAGTGGCTCTCCAATTGGGTAAAGGAATGTATTTTAAAAACGAGGCTATGGAAACATCATTTCCATTTTTACCAGTATAACCCGCTATAAATGCAGGTATTAAAACATCTTGAGATGTTCCGTTATATCCATCACTGTAATTGCCTATAGAACCAAAAGAATTTCCATTTTCTTTCCCCAATCGTTGAGAAATAGCTGCACGTTCTTTCAATATATTATCAAAAATGGGGGAAGATTTATCTAATTCATCATCTCCAATAAATGCAGTGTTAAAAGCCAAAAACGACATACTAAAATTTCCAGTTTCAATAGGTCTAGTAAAATAATAATTGTCTCGTAATTCACCGTCTAATGTATCTACAAATGTGTTCGGATCAACTACAAAAAATTGTTGTGATAAACTAGTGGCATAAGTTCGATTAGCGGTTAATTGGATGTTTAAAGTTTTGATAGGTCGAACAGTTGCTCTTAAACTATAGTTCTCGGAATACGTAGTATTGTAATTATACAATAAAGACCTACTTTGAATTAACCATTCACTCTCAGCAGCATTCAATGCAAAATCTTCTTCCTGAATTCCAGAGATAAAATTAAATCCGGGTGCATTAAAATTAGGATCTCGACCTAAAACTTCTGTTTCTCTATTGTATCCAGGCAAAAGTGTTCCTCTATTTCTACTGTATGTTCCAGAAATATTTTTAGGGCTCATCATTACCAACCAGAATGGATCCATAGGGTGAAATGGTTCAATTTTTTTCCATAGTTCAACTTTTGTAGTATCCGAATCTTTAAACAACTTGGTGTCAAATTTTATATCTGCTGGTGGCATGCCTGCTTTCCACCCTTTAGCTTTGGCATTTTCTGCTTGTGTTTTATTGGGGTCTGGTTTTTTATTTTTTAAAGCTCGATTTTTTTGCCTATCCAACGACCTTTTTTCCACTTTCTTTAAAAACCCTATTTGATTATGCAACTTGGTCATGTTTAATTGAGGATTTATTGAAACTGTATTGGCATTTTGGATGGTATGCCCCAATGTATCAGCACCAATTGGAGCTCTTTGCCAATCATAATCTCCTGAATAACGAGTTGTTAAGTTCATAAAATCAAAACCTGGAAGTTTATCGATTGGCACTGCATAATTAATATTAAAATTATGATGATAATGGGTGTTGGTTCCAAAATCTTGAATATTTTGCCATATCGTATCTTTCCACGATTGGTATTCATCGGGATAATCGCTATCCACTCTTCCTCGTGTATCAATAATCTGACCTGTTTGTGGATCACGATAAGTTAAAGGTTCTTCAATAGTAGCATTATTAGTTGCATTAAAATCAAATTTTAATGCTTTGGTAATGTCATATTTTAAACCATAAATCCGATTCCAATAAAAATGTTTTTGATAATAAGTAGGCAAAGCAAACTCAAATCCAGTATTGTTTCTCGATTGTCTTTGGGAATACATTCTATCCATGTCTGTTTGAAAAGTTAATTGACTTGGTGCTAAATAAAAGTTAAAATCTTTAATTAATTTGAATGCTTTTTTCTTAGCTATTTTGGTTTGGTCAAATGGTGTATAATTTTTTGGGTTAGCACCAAATGAATATCCAAAACCACCTCGGTAAGTTTTTTTGTCATCAAATTCGGTATTGATATCTCTATATTTCATTTCTGAATACCCATAATTAAAAGAGAAATTGGAGATGTTGTAAAAATGCGACTTTGTTTGACCTTTTGGTGCTAATTTTCTTACGTTGGTAAAAGTGATGCTTCTTCTTCTTGTTAATTCTTGACTTCTTTGCCCAATAGAATCTCTCATTTCTTGTGGTAAAATATTATTTTCTAATAAATCTTTCAATTCTAAATCAGGATCAAGAGGATTATATTTTGGTGTCACTAATCCTTCAGAAACATTGTAATACATCGGAACGCTAATTCCAATTTTTTCTGGTATAAATTTTCCTAACTCGATACTGGTAGATAAATCATAATTTCTTCTAGTCTCTTGCTGTCTTTCATTTAGTTTTTGTTCAACACTTCCAAAGCCAGGCGTGCTGTAACTTCCTGCAATGGTAATATTACCTAAATCGGCTATTTGAGTAGTAATACGTGCAACAGATGCCCAACCACCAGCGTTATCGAATTCTGCCATTCTTAACTCGTTTACCCAGACTTCGGCACACTTAGTTAATGCATCATCAGTAGGTGTTAATGGACTTGCTTTTGGATTTCTTATCCCAATCATAAAAACTCTAACATTGGCTATGTTTGGATTTCCCTTTATTCTCATGATATTTTTTCCGTCATTTTGCTCATAAGGTTTTATCAACATAACACCGCTTGAAGATACTGGCAACAAACTATTTCTCAAAATCTTCATATCCGTTAATTTTGAAAACTGCAAGTCAATATTATTTGCTTCTGGCCAAACCTGATATCTATCGCTTTCATTGCTATTATTATCCGTGTTATATGTTCCTGCCGCAGTAACTGTTAAAGGGACTTCATATTCATAATAATTATCTGTAAAATCAGAGCCCATTCTAATAAATACGGAAAGGTCTTTATCTTTTAATGGTATGGCAGCATCTCTTTCTTCGGCATGGATAAACATTTTCATACGCTTGTATCTTCTAATGTCTATGTCCATAATTTTATAAGCTGCTCTAGCATCTCCATCATTCAGATTGCAAACATTTAGCACTAACGACTGTTCATTTAATTGTTGTACGGTACTTCCAGATGAAGGATTTGGATTAATTTCTCTATCTATTCCAGGAGGAATAATATAATTAACGGGAGTTTTAGAGCTATTTTCTTCAACATTTACTGCCGAAATATCAAAGGTAGTTTCGTCATCATCATTACCAATATAATCTCCAGGGCTTAACAAACCGCCACTAAATTTTCTCCACTCTCCTCTTACTAATTCTAATTTGGCAAAACGAAGAACAACAGGTTGGCTAAACCCTTTCATAAACATTCTCATAAAACGCACGGATTTAAAATCCTGAATATCTCCAATAATATTTTCTGGTTCTCTAATCGGAATTTTAAATTGATACCATTTAATGGCTTTTGTAGAACCATCTGGTGTTGTAACTGTTGTTTCTAGCACATTAGTAATGTAATTATTACCAACATTAGAAGGGTTCACTTCCGATGGATTTAAATTAACGGAGTATTGAAAATAACTTTCTCTAAAATCGAGGTTATTGTTGCTGTTAATGTCTTCAATATCAGGTCTTGTTGTTGCCGAAGTAGAGTAACTTTCTGTAAATTGTTCGGAAGATGGCGAATTACCTTCCATACCATTAAATAATTTATATCGTTCTAAAATATTTTTTTGTTGGGTATCAAAATCAGAACCTCTAAAATGGTGGTAATCATCTGCTGCAGGATCGACTTTATTTAAGATCGTATTTATTGAAGTACTATAATTAGGAAAAAAATAAGCTTCATCGGCATCATTTACTCCATCCAATCCAACATCTTGTAGTGGTCTTGTTGCAGGAGTATTATCAAATGCATTTACCAGTGCTTGAACAGTAGGAACTCGACCCCAAATAGTGGTATCTACCAAATTTACATTTGCTCCAGTTCCATAATCAATCGGTGTTAAAGGCAACCCATTTTCAAACGATTTTCTAGAATCTTTTAAAATATCTTCAGAAATATTACCCAAGTTAAAGTACAATTGACCACCAGCATGGTTGGGATCACCATCGATAGCATCAAAAGGATCCATCATCCAAAATTGGATATACTCCACATTAGAAGATTCAAAATCAGTAGTTTCCACTTTCCTCATAATCCCGCTCCAGCGAGTTGAAGGATTATTTAAATTACCACTGGCATCAATGCCAGAAAATCCGCCAGTACCATCATCAAAATTATATTGACCTCTTTCGGATGGATAATAAGCTAAATCTAATACCGAAATGTTTTGTTCTACTCCATTAGCGTTTGATTTAAACGGAAAAACTTCTGTTTGCAACACTTCTCTCATGTAATGATTAGACTGCATGGCTAAATCATTTGCAATATGACTAGGAGTTCGCGAATCATTTCTCCAAAACAAAGGGTCGATGTTGTACCAAGCCAATCTTGCGGCATTATAACGATAGGCTAACGTGTTGGAAAGCGGGAGTTCACCTTCTGGGAAAAGAGTAGGTTGTCCTTGTGGAGTACTTGCTAATTTCCATTGAGATACAGTTTTCATGTCAATAGCAGATTGGCTTCCTTCAAAATCATCTAAATAAGCTACACCATCTTTTGTAATTGCTCCTGGATTACCAGGTAATAATTTGGCAAATTCTCCTTCAACGGTAATGGAAGATTTTTCTTTGGTGCTATAAATTGGCAACTTATCTGCCCATCTGGTTAAAAAAGGAACTTCGTGGGTATAAGTTAAATCAAAACCAAAAATGGTGTTATTAATGGGTTCATCACCAATATTGATTTTGCTAGTTAAAGGTCTTTCTGATAATTTAAGAATGGTACCTCCAATATTAAAGTTATCATTAACTTTATAATCAAATCTAGAACCCATTAAGGTTTTGGTTTGAATATTAAATAACGATTGGCTTTCTAATGAGATTTTAATTGGTGTCCCAGATTGCAAAATACCATCATTAATGATTTTTACTCGTCCTAAATTATAATCAACTGTATAATCTACATTTTCGGTTAAAGCAGCACCTCCAGCAGTAACTGTTACAGAACCTTCGGGGACATTCATTGCATTTAATGAAATGTCGGAAGTAGAAGCTGAAGAGTATTGCCCTTTTATTCTAAATCTATTTTTAGTAGCATCTTGTTCTGCCAATGTTTGTGTTGTAACATACAAGGTATCGAAAGCAAATTTATCTGCAATTTGTTGATTGGAGAACTTACTTCTTAAATGGGATCCGAATGGTTCTAATACAGGAAAATAAACTCGTCCGTTAGATGAATTAATAGTTATACCATTGATATAATCAAAAACCCCATCGGGACTGGCTTGATTGCTAGAATTTAATTGATCTAAGTTCATCACACTCACTAATGGAATTCCGTTGATTTCACCTTCAGGAATAAACGGAATTTCTACTCCAGTTGCAGGATTCATGTAAAAAATATCTAAATAAAAATCGGTTGGAGAAATATTAAATGCTCCTAAAGCATACACGTTTTTCATCATTAAATTCCATGTAGGTAAACTGGTGCTTACACTTGTTCCTTTTAATAGTTTGACATACAATGAATTTTGACCAGTAATACCATCAGTAGAAAACTCACCCACTTGAAAAACTTGTCCATCTAAGGTATATTGAAAAGCAACTGCTAAAATATTATCAGAATTTAAAGATGAATTTAAGGAAACATAACCCAATTGTGCATTTAAGGTATATTCGGAAGGAAGTAGTAAACGAGCATTTTCATATTTTTCAAAATCAATACCATTGATGTAACCTTTAGCTTCTAACTCCTGACTAGCACTTACAAAACCTCTAATTGCAGATGTATTATATAGCGAAACTCCTGTAGTATCAGAAATGTTAAAATAAAGATTATTAGCTATATTATTAGGATAATTAACTAAAGGAGAAGTATTTGCATCGGTTACTAAAAGATCATTATAAATATTAGCAAGTGTACCCTCTCCTAAATCCATAAAACCTATAATATTTTTTGTGTTTTCAACCGAACTATTAACATTAGAAACCCAAATTTCTACTTTGGTAATGCTTGCCCGAGAAGAAATTAAAGGGGGTGTTGATAAAGAACTTTCGTAAGTATCTCTAAAATACTGTGACAAAAAATAATGTTTATTTTCTTCATACTCTGAGGCTTCTTTTTCGAACTTTTGAATTTGAGCTCCACCCTGCACATTTATCTCTTTTTTTTCTCCTTTTTCTTGAGATAAGACACTCGTAACCGTCATTCTTCCAAACCTCAATTCTGTTTTAATTCCAAATAAAGTTTGACTACCAGTAATCAATTGACCTTTTAATGGAAGCGAAACATTACCAGCTTCTATTTTTTGAATAATCTCATCTTCATACCCTGTATATTCAATTTTCATTTGATTTTCAAAATCAAAAGTTGCTTCAGTATTGTAACTAGTAGTAATTTTTAATTTTTCTCCAATATGACCTACAACATTTAACTGTATTTGTTGATTAAAATCGAATGTAGTAGTACTTCTTTGGTTCGCAGGTAAAGCGGGATTATCTCTTGTAGAACGATTAATACCAAAGGATAATTCGGCAGATCCTTGAGGTCGAATATCGATGGTGTTTCCTCCAAAAATTCGATCAAAAGCCTCTCCATCTATTGTTAGTTTAGGCCTAAACCCTTTGGTTTGATTAATATCTTCGGCAGTAGTTTTTTCTTTCCAATAATCTTGTAATGCTTTTTTTGAATCATAATTAATATATTCATCAAAACTCATATAGGTAGGATATTTATAATAATTATCCCCCATCTTTTCATAGTAATTATAGGTGCCCGTTTCGGAATCATATTCAAATCCAGATTGGATATTACTTGGATTATTAAGATATAAGCCTCCTGTATTATTGCTTCCAGGGCCTCCATTATTATCGTTAAAAGGAAAAGGCAAGTCAATTTCTGGACTATCAATTGGGAGCATTTCAATAAAATTGAAATTAGAAAAAGCATTGGTGCTGCTAGGTGTTGCAAACCAATTTACTATACTAATTATAGTAGCCAAGCTTGCAATAATGCTTAATTTTTTATATTTTTCAATTCTTAACTTCAAATTAATAAATCGCTTATTAAAGGTGTTTTAATGTTCTTTTAATAAGCTCTTCAACAGTTAATTCTTCACTAGTTGCAGCCATTTTAGTTAACGCTGTTTCTGCTAGTTTTTTAGAAAAACCTAACATTATCAGTGCACTTAACGCTTCTTCTTTAATAGTATTGTTCTGTGAACTTAAAATTGTATCGACACCATCAATTTTAGCTATTTTATCTCTTAAATCAATAATTATTCTTTCAGCAGTTTTCGCTCCTATTCCTTTAACACCTTTTAAGGTCATCACATCTCCAACTAATATAGCTTGCTTAGTATCATTTGGAGATAAAGAAGATAAAATTAACATAGCAGTACTTGAACCAACTCCAGAAACTGATATTAATTGTCTAAATAATTCTCTTTCACTTTTTTCCTTAAAACCGTATAATAATTGGGCATCTTCTCTCACCACAAAATGAGTATACAACATGCATAACTCAGCATCTCCTATTTTAGAATAGGTGTTTAATGAAATGTTTATTTGGTATCCAACGCCATTGCAATCAACGACAACAAATGTTGGTGTCTTTTCTATTAATTTTCCTTTTATCTGAGCAATCATATTTGTAAGTTTGAAGTACGAAGTCCGAAGTAGCTTCCAACTTCTGTCTTCGGACTATAATTTTATTTTCGAGATTGGACATCGGCTACTGCAATAGTAACCATATTTACAATTTCTCGAACAGAACTACCCAATTGTAAAATATGAACTGGTTTTTTCATTCCCATTAATATAGGTCCAATGGTTTCGAAACCTGCCATTTCTTGCAATAATTTGTAGGCAATATTTCCAGATGCTAAATTGGGGAAAATTAAGGTATTGGTATTTTTTCGAGCCAATTCGGAGAATGGAAAAATTTCATCTCTTAACTCCTTGTTTAAAGCAAAGTTAGCTTGAATATCACCATCAACAATAATGTCGGGATGTTTTTCGTGCAATATTTTAGCGGCATCTCTCATTTTAATAGCATCTTCTTCTTCTGATGAACCAAAGTTGGAGTATGACAATAATGCTATGCGAGGTGTAATTTTAAAACGTTGAATAATTTTTGAAGTTAAAAGTGTGATATCTACAATATCTTGAGCCGTAGGGTTTACATTAATTGTTGTGTCTGCTAAGAAAAAAGGTCCTTGTTTAGTAATTAAAATATACATTCCAGCAATTTTTCGAGCATCGTCTTCTATTCCAATTACTTGTAATGCAGGTTTTATAGTATTGATATAATTTCTTGTTAATCCAGAAATTAATGCATCGGCATCACCAAATTCGACCATTGCAGAACCAAAGTAATTTCTACTTCTTATCATATCTCTGGCTTCCATCAAAGTAACTCCCCTTCTTTTACGTTTCTCAAACAACAATTGAGCATATTTTGTTTTCCTAGCTTGTTCTTTAGAACTTCTTGGATCAATAATTGTTAATTCTGAAATATCAAGATTAAACTCTTTTGCGATTTCTTCAATTTTTTTGACTTTTCCTAATAAAATTGGCAATGCAATACCTTCATCATGAACAATTTGAGCAGCTTTTAGGGTTTTGTAATTATCGGCTTCTGCAAAAACGACTTTTTTAGGACTTCGTTTGGCTCGTTGAGTAATGTTTTTTAACAACTTATTATCCAATCCTAATCGTACGGAAAGTTGTTCACGATAGGCTTCCCAATCGGTTATAATATGTTGAGCGACTCCTGAATCTATTGCTGCTTTTGCTACAGCTGGAGATATTGTTGTTATTAGCCGTGGGTCTATCGGTTTGGGAATAATAAAATCTTTCCCGAAAACAATGTTTTTTTCAGAGTAAGCTTGATTGACTTCTTCTGGAACAGCCTCTTTAGCTAGTGATGCGATTGCTCTTACGGCAGCCAATTTCATTTCTTCATTGATGCAAGTAGCTCTAACATCTAAAGCTCCTCTAAAAATGTATGGAAAACCTAACACGTTATTCACTTGGTTAGGATAATCAGAACGACCTGTTGCCATAATAATATCTTTTCGAGCTACCATGGCATCTTTGTATGAAATTTCTGGGTCGGGATTGGCTAAGGCAAACACAATAGGGTTCTTAGCCATCGATTTTACCATATTTTTACTTAGTAATCCTCCTTTTGATAAACCTAAGAAAAAATCAGCATTCTTTAGGGCATCGGATAAAGTATGTAAATCTCTTTTGGTGGCAAATTGAATTTTAGTTTCCGATAAATTAGTTCTATCGGCTCTAATAACTCCATCAGAATCAACCATTACAATATTTTCTTGTTTAACACCTAAAGCGATATATAGTTTAGAACAAGATATCGCTGCTGCTCCTGCACCACTAACCACCAATCGAATTTCACCAATTTTTTTACCAGCAATCTCGATAGCATTAAGCATGGCTGCCGATGAAATAATGGCTGTACCATGTTGGTCATCGTGCATTAATGGTATGTTTAACTCCTCTTTTAATCGTCGTTCAATTTCAAAACATTCGGGCGATTTAATATCTTCTAAATTTATTCCTCCAAAAGTTGGGGCAATGGCTTTAACTGTATTTACAAACAAATCAATATCAGTAGCATCTACTTCAATATCAAACACATCAATATCAGCAAAAATTTTAAAAAGTAAACCTTTTCCCTCCATTACTGGCTTGCCGGCTAATGGTCCAATATTTCCCAAACCTAAAACTGCTGTACCGTTAGAGATTACTGCAACTAAATTCCCTTTGGCTGTATATTTATAAACATCTTCAGGATTTTCAGCAATTTCTAAACAAGGTATAGCAACACCTGGTGAATATGCCAATGATAAATCTCTTTGTGTACTATATGGTTTGGTAGGTACCACTTCAATTTTACCAGGTTTTCCTTGCGAATGATACTCTAAAGCATCAATATCTTTTCTTGATTTCCCCATTTATTTAAGTATTTTTGAACCAGTAAAAGTAATAATATTCTTAAGATAGAAAAATAGCAATATTTAAAAAAAAGGATAACTATTTTTACCTGTTAATTGTCATCATTATGAAGCATGTTGTAGTTTTTTCTGGAGCTGGGATCAGTGCCGAGAGTGGTTTAAAGACTTTTCGGGGTAATGATGGATTATGGGAAAATTATAAAATTTCAGAAGTTGCAACTCCCGAAGCATGGGAAAAGAATCCAAAATTGGTATTAGATTTTTATAATTTAAGAAGAAAACAGGTCATTGAAGCTAAACCCAATAAATCTCATTTGGCATTGGTCACTTTGGAAAAAAAATATGAGGTCACAATAATTACACAAAATATTGATGATTTACATGAAAGAGCGGGTTCAAAAAACATCTTACACCTTCATGGTGAGCTCTTAAAATCGAGAAGTGTTTTGAATGAAAATGAAAAGTACTTGATTGAAGGATTTGAACTCAATTATGGAGAGAAATGTAAAAACAATCAACAACTTCGTCCTGATGTCGTTTGGTTTGGAGAAGCAGTACCAAATATGATAAAAGCTGTAGAAATATGTGAAAAAGCTGATATTTTAATCATTATAGGAACTTCATTAAATGTATATCCTGCTGCTAATATAATAGACCATGTTCCGGCTAATTGCGAAAAATACCTTATCGATCCAAGTAATATTATTACTTCTGGTATAAAAAATTTAACTGTTATCAAAGAAAAAGCTAGTATTGGAATTCCAATACTAGCTGATAAATTATTAGAATAGACTATTATTTAACAATAACTCTTTCTGTTTTTATAGTCTTCTCATCCACTTTTATCGCATAAAAATAAACTCCAGCATTTAATTTATTAGTACTGATGGTTAGTTTTCCTTTATTATCATTTAATAAATAAGTGTTAACTTTTTGTCCTAAAACATCATAAACATCAATTTTAGCATTTTTCGAACCACCACTAAAAGAATAATTAATTGATAAATTAGTTGATACAGGATTAGGGTAAGTACTAAAAATAATATGGTCATCATTCACCTCAATAGTTGATAATACCTCACCACCATCAATGATACCGTTGCCATTTTCGTCCCCACTAACTTCCCAAGGATCAATAACACCATTTCCATTCATATCTCCAGCTATTTCAGTTCCATCAATTACTCCATTTAAATTTGCATCACCAGCTATTTCTAATCCATCTATCATCGTATTAGCATCAATATCTCCAGTAGGAGTACCAGCTACAGTCCAAACAATATAACAAGTTGATGAATCAATTGGATTTGCATTATCAAAAACCCTTACTCTCCATACACCAAAATCACCAGTAACCCAACCAAAAGAAAAGGGAGCCACTTTTAAATCAGGATAAATTCCAGTAGCTGGTGCTGTAGCAAATGAAAAATTTTGAGCATTAGGATCACCATCATTTGCTATATAACAAGAAGTACCAAAACAAACTTGCCATTCAGAAAGTGTAGGATTTGACATTTCCCATAAGGAGCAATCGAAATTAATTGGGCTTCCTGAACTATTTCCTACATGAAATTTTGTATTCGCCATATTTGGACCACTATTATATATGTAGTAGGTTTGTCCAGCTATTGAATTATTCATATTATCCTTTAAATCAAGGTTTTGAGCAAAAGAAGAAGTTGCTGTTAAAATTGTTGTTATAAAAAGTAATTTTTTAATCATAGTAAATAATTTTTAAGTTTTTATTACTTCAAATTTAATGATTAATGTAATTGATTTCTAATAGTTACTTTAAAATAGGAAATAACTCCATTTTATAGGAATCCAAGAATTAAGAAATAACCATCAACAAACCAAGCAAATTATTAAATATATTTGTTTTGAAATTATTAAACCTAATTATTTATAAACTTAAAAATCAAATCATGAGAAAATCATTACTTACTACTTTAGGCATTGTTGCGGGACTAGGTGCTTTTGCTCAACTGCCTGTGAGTCAGACACCAGCTAACAAAAATGTTGTGCTTGAGGAATTAACAGGTAAAACTTGTCAATATTGCCCTGATGGTCATAAAATTGCAGCTCAAATACAAGCTAACAATCCAGGAAGAGTAATGTTGTTAAACATTCACACAGGTAGTTATGCTGCTGGTACTCCTAATTACAGAACAACTTGGGGTGATTATGTTGGTGGATTATTTCCAGTTTCTGGTTATCCAACAGGTGCAATAAACCGAACTGATTTTGGTGCAGGGGTGATGCATAGTAGATCTAATTGGAATACCAATTCCAATACTACTTTAGCAGTAGCTTCTCCTGTTAATGTTGGTGGAGCAGGGACAATTGATGTAAGTACTAGACAACTTACACTTAATGTGGAAGCTTATTACACTGCTACTGGTCCTGGCTCATCAAACAAAATGAATGTTGTAATTACACAAAATAATATTGAAGGACCTCAAACTGGAGGTGCTACATGGAATCCTGCTCAAGTACTTCCTAATGGAAATTACAACCATATGCACATGGTAAGAGCGACTCTTACTCCTAATGCTGGAGATAATATTGCGACTATTACTGCTGGAACTGATTATACTAACAGTTATAATTATACCATTCCGTCAACTATCAATGGTATCCCTGTTGAATTAGGTGATTTACAGGTTGCTGTGTATGTTTCCGAAGGAACTTCTACTGGTAAAGTAATTAGTGGGGATTATGCAGATATTACTTTTACTGGTTTATCTCTTGCAAACAATGCAAAATTAAAAAGTGTAACATCTGATGATGTTGTTTGTGGCTCTGTGGTTACTCCAACAGTTGTTTTTCAAAACTATGGTAATAATCTTATTACTTCAGCTACCATCTCTTATAACGTAAATGGTGGCACTCCAACAACATTTCCTTGGACAGGTTCTTTAGCTTCATTAGCTAACACAACTGTAGATTTAAATCCAATTTCTTTTTCTGATATAGGAAATAACACGATTAATGTTACTATTACTGATGTTAATGGTGTTGCAGATACAGATCCAGCAGACAATAGTGGAACAAAAACTAATGTTACCAACACATCTTCTACTGGAACAGGTACTTTATATGAACTAATTGTAACTCAAGATCAATATGGTTCAGAAATTACATGGGAAATTATTGATGATGCAACAGGAAATCCAATTCCAGGTGGAACAGGCGGGCCTTATTCTGATTTAGGAGCAAGTGGTATTTTAGCACACAACCATAACATTACGTTATCTAGCACAGGATGTTATACTTTTAATGTAAATGATGCTTACGGTGATGGAATTAATGCCGGCTACGGTGCTGGAAATATTAAATTTGAAGACAACAACAATGTTGCTATATTTACAAATAATGGTACTTATGGCTCTTCTGATGTTGAAAAATTTAACATCACTTCTTTAACTGGAATCAATGAAAGTAATACTGCATCTGGGTTAAGTATTTATCCAAATCCAACAAATTCTATTGCCACTATTTCTTTCTCTTTAGAAGAAGCTACTTCTGTAAAAATGGAAGTGTTTAATGTTGTAGGAAGTATGATATACTCAAATGGTACTGAAACAATGAATGTAGGCAATCAAAAATTAATCTTTGATGGCTCTAAATTACCAAATGGTATTTATATGGTAAACCTTACTATAGGTGATCAATTAATTACTAAAAAAGTTTCTTTACTTAAATAATTTTATTGAATATAAATAAGAGAATCAGTAGTATGGTATTATTTTTGCCAAAATGCTACTGATTCTTTTTTTTAATAAATATCTACCTATGAAAAAATTAGCCTTATTATCTATTTTAACTTTAACAAGTTTCATTCTATTTTCTCAAACCGAAAAAAGATTGATACCATCTGCTACACTCAAAAACATGGAAGGTGCAAATGTGAATACGTCCGATTTTAATAATGATGGTAAACCCATGATTATTAACTTTTGGGCAACATGGTGCAGTCCTTGTAAAAGAGAATTAAACAACATTGCAGAAGTTTATGGAGATTGGGTAAAAACAACAGGAGTTAAATTAATTGCCGTTTCAATTGATGATGCACGAAATGCTGGAAAAGTTGCTCCCTATGTAAACGGTAAAGCATGGGAGTATGAAGTTTACATCGACTCCAATCAAGATTTTAAAAGAGCTTTGAATGTAAATAATGTACCACATACTTTTTTAGTAAATGGCAAAGGCGAAATAGTTTGGCAACACAATTCTTATTTAGAAGGTGATGAAGATGAGTTATATGAAGCACTTAAAAAACTTGCCGCAGGAGAAGATTTATAGTATAAATATAAGATTTCAATAATCTTACAATTAAGCCCGATTTTTTATAATTTCGGGCTTATTTTTGTCAGGTAATTTAACAAATATGAGTCTAAAAAAAGTTATCTCTTTTGTGCTGCTAATAGCACCTTTTATTGCAAATAATATTTCTGCACAAAGTATCGACCAAGTGATGAGCAGAGGAGAAATTCATGGAAATTTTCAATTAGATATGCAATACTATCAAGAAGATAGTTTAATTGGTGCTACCGCTGTTCCTGAACATACACTAATGAATGGATTTGCTAATTTCATCTATACCAATGGAAATTTTGAAGCAGGATTTCGTTATGAAAGCTATTTGAATACAATGCTAGGATTTCCAGCCAAATATAAAGGGAACGGAATCGGCTACAGATATGCATCGTTTACAAATGAAGAAATGAAAATAACTGTGGGTAACTTTTATGAACAATTTGGAAATGGATTAATTTTTAGGTCTTACGAAGAAAGAGGGCTAGGTTACGACAATGCAATGGATGGAATTAGAATTAATTACAAACTAGCTGAGGGATTGAGTGTGAAAGGAGTTATTGGAAAACAACGTTTGTATTTTGAATCTGGCGAAGGTATTGTTAGAGGTATTGATGGAGAATTAATGGTCAACGATGTTTTAGGAGGTACTTTAAAAGAAAGTAAAACAAAGTTAACCTTAGGAGGAAGTTTTGTGAGTAAATATCAAGCAGACCAAAGTTCGCAATATAACCTACCAGAAAATGTAGGTGCTTATGCTGGAAGGTTTGTCTTACAAAGAGGAAAAATTAGTTTAAATGGTGAGTATGCAAGAAAAATTAATGATCCATCGGCAGACAATAACTTTATTTACAAAGAAGGTGAAGCTTTTTATGCTCAAACATCATACTCTTCGAAAGGATTTGGATTAACTTTTTCAGCTAAAGGAGTAGATAATATGAGTTTTAGATCGGATAGAAACGCATCACTTACCGACTTACAAATTAATTATTTACCTACACTCACTCGCCAACATTTATACAATCTATTAGCCACACTATATCCTTACGCTACGCAACCAAATGGAGAAATAGCTTTCCAAGGAGAGTTGGTGTACAAATTTAAAAAAGAAACTTTTTTAGGAGGAAAAAATGGCATGAGTCTTTTAATCAATTACTCTACAGTTTACAACATTGATTCAACTGCTTTACCAGCTTCAGACACCACATACCTAGGATATACTTCCAACCTATTTGCTATTGGTGAAGAGCGATACTACGATGAAATAAATGTTGAATTAACGAAAAAATTTAGCCCTAAATTATCTGGAATTTTCACTTATTCCAACATCATGTTCAATCAAGCGGTTGTTCAAGGTAAAACTCCTCAAGATCATCCTGAT